>Ga0307515_10004244_pt1 | contig 29754 bp, 21 predicted proteins | sample 17_EM_MG_FD_194513 | JGI IMG/M metagenome (GOLD analysis project Ga0307515, IMG submission 194513) | Populus trichocarpa ectomycorrhiza microbial communities from riparian zone in the Pacific Northwest, United States - 17_EM | ecosystem: Host-associated > Plants > Roots > Unclassified | place... | reverse complement strand
TGAAACTCTCAATCCAATATATCGTCATCTCAATATTTTAAAAAAATAAGTTTTCTAGATTTTTTTAAATCAAACCATGTTTTGTTGGTTGTCCGTGTTGTTTTTGGACCTGTCAAGTCAATTGAGTCACGTCGAGACAATTCCTACATAGTTTAATTTGAAACCCAATTTAAACAGGAGCCAAGTTAGGAAATTTTAAAATTAATCTGCTATGATAAATTTAATAACACTATTAAAAATTTTCTTCCCGCGTTTATATTTTTTTTACATTTTTTTGGTTCGACACGCCATGTGGGCAAAATATATACTTGGATGAATAATATATGTGCACTAAGCTATAAGGCTAAAAGACCATAAAATAAAAAGGGATTATTTTCCAATATCGTATAAATTTGATTAGTATTATAATTTGATAAATATTTGAAAGGATTTCTAATTATTTTAGCGAAAAAAATATTGTGAGCTGTAGGTACCTTTATTTAAATATTGGAATAAAGGTACCTAGAGAGAGAGAGAATGACTAATCATGTGATTAGCATATGATCACAATCTCTAATTATTTTTATTTTATTTTTATTTTTGGTCATGGCAGGTCGCGTGACTGACACTATCTATTTGATATATGGGTTTTGTCTTTATCGAATGTGAAAAATTGTTTGTCCATATCCTTACTGATTAATGAGGCAATCAAATGACATTTAACTATTGATTTTAATTGAAATAAACACAAGAAATGGGTTAAGCGCTCTTAATCACCTCTTTAATTAAAATCAATCTTGATTTTTCATAATTTACATTTCCAAGACTTCCTTATTTTAATCATGTTTACCACAAAAGCATATCAAGAGTAATAAAAATATCATAATTATTAATTTTAAGACCTGTAAAATTAATTAAGGTGTGCGCAAACTGATCCAGAGATCCACTTTAATAAATAAAAACAAGAAAAAATAAAAATCTAAAACTAAAAATATATATAAATTGTAAAAGACATCGATGGTTTAATTATTGGCTAAAAAAACAAAAAATATATATAAGACAAAGCAAAAGGAGTGCCAGCAAGTCAATTGTACAGATTGCCTCCAAGCAGCCCAACATCTCTCCCAATTACGCCGTTTTCCAGCTCACTACCCGTGCCGTTCTCAATCACTCTTGCCACGTCATTGATGACGACGGACTAACGGCAGCCTTTAACATCTCCGTTACTCTCACTCCTTTATGTTTTATAATACAGACAGGCCCGCTTCAGGCCCATTTTACACTCTCTCTCTAAAAAAGGAAACTCTCTCTTTCCCTGTCTCTCTGCTCTCTCTGATTAGTATTTTTAGCTGAAAAGTCTCTCTCTCTCTCTCGAATTCATGTCGGTATGTAGTTTCTCTCTCTGTGGAACATATGTATACTGATTCCTGTGTGCAAGTATGTGCGTGTTTTTATGCGTTACAGCTTCTGTCTATATTTGTTTCTTTTTTTTTTTTTTTGCTGGTTTTTGATTGATTTGTGTCAGATTTTTGATGGTTTGGCCTTTTCAGTTGGTTACAAATTTTTTTTTTTTTTTAAAAAAAAATTATGTTGGTTTGATCTCGGTTCTTATTCTTTTTATTTTTAAAGGATATAATCTTGATCAACTCATTTTGTGTCCCTTTTTTTCTTCATTTCCACTAATTTTCTTTTTGTTAGAGCTGTTTATGAAATTATATTTAATGTGTAGAGAAGTGGAGTTTTTTTATTATTATTTTTTGGTTTATGTTTATGACTTGTAATTAATGAACTATACATGTTATGTGATGCCCAGAGCATTTAAAAAAAGAGTAAGTATGTTGGATTGACATATTTGTGTCTGTAATTGCTTATTTAGAAAATTTTCATTTTTGCTTATCCCTTCAATATCTTTGTGTTAATTAAGAGAGTTACAAGCTCTAAGAGCAATATAGGAGATGGGGAAGCTATTCATAACTTTCATTAGGGGGTGATTTTAGAGCCTTTTTGTTTTTGTAAGAATCAAGAAAGGTCATTTTGTGATGTAGAGGATTGCTGTTCAGGTATGCTGTTGCCTTACCAACATAAACATGCATGTAGTTAGGAAGCGACTAGAATTTTGGAAGTGTGTTGAATGATCGAAGGCGATGAGTTGAATATGTTAGCATTGCTTAAGAAATGAGCCATTTTTATCTCATGTCTCATCCATTATACTACATTTTTTTTTTCTTTTGTGGCGATCATCACCGGATCTTTCCAGTATCTAAGTCATCACCCAATGTTTGAGTGATTTGGTACGATTCGGCACACACACTCACTTAAATCCCCCAAGGCCCAATAGGCCATTTAGTTTCTGTTTTTTTTTCTTCCTTGCCCTTTTCTGTATCGATACAGAATTGAAATAACAATGCAAGTTGCATTTTGTAGAACCCTTGTGAGATTTGACATTTCTTACTGACAATTACAGGATAATTACTTGGAAGGTTTTGGCTTATATGCACGTGTTTTTAGCCATGCATATCTGTCCCTTGCCAAGTTTTGCATGCTGTAGCAGATAATCAAAAGGTGTTGACTGTAATGGGCTATTTGAGCTCTATCAGATAGATAATAGAGTTCTTGATCCTAAGTTATCTAGAGGTGGTGTTCATGTATATGACAATGGGCATTAAGAATTATAAATGTTTGCTGTTAAGCTTCTTCTGCTCCTGCATATGTGATGGCATACTAGATCATTTGAAACCTGATTTGTGGTTTCCTCATTATCATTTATTTTAGTACTGTGTTTTCAGTTCTGGTGAATTATTTCTATAGAACAAGAGCACATGGTTTGTTAGTTTGGTGGTTGTGTTTATTATTTGTTGAGATTCCTTTGACTTCATTGGACCACAGTGAAACTATGATGTTATTGTACTGAACATCTGTAGTTGTATTTCTAAATTTTTGTAGTACTTGATGTTAAATTTAAAACCACTGCTACTTGATGTATGGCTCTCCCCTGATCTATACAACTGTGAGGGTCTTGACAGCAACTCTCTTCTTGTCTTTCTTCCCACCAGGACACAGGTCGGCCACTGCCAAAATTTGGTGAATGGGATGTCAATGATCCTGCATCAGCTGAGGGATTTACTGTGATATTTAATAAGGCAAGGGATGAGAAGAAGACAGGTGGCAAACCGGAGTCACCAGGAAAGGTTGATGATTCTCATGTTAAGTCTGGAGTAAATCCTGCCAAACCTCAGCCTGTAAGTTTTAATTTTATCACACAACCACGCATTTTCTTCTGCGACAGTGCAGGTATGTGTCTCGCAAATGACACATGCATTAGGCAGCCAAGATATCATGTCCTTTCCCAGTAATGTATAACAGCTTGCTTGAATGGCTATTTTTCCATGCCTGTGTGTGCGTCAGTTTTCAACTGTGAGGAATTTACCATTGCTTTCACCTACTAAAGAAAACCCGGTTGAATATGCAACAAAATAGAGAGAAAAAAACTGATGTAGCCTATCAGGTAGATATTGGATTGGATTTTGTTGAGTTTCATGTGGCCAATCATATTGTGTATGTCATTTTGCATCAGAATTCAAAGGATATCATTTTTAGCTGTAACAGAAGTTAGGATGATTGAGGAAAGTTGCAAAATTTATGGCCACATAAATCTGGGGGAAAAAGGTCAGATAGTCTAACCATGTCATCTGAGCAAGCGATCACTGCTTGGAAAACTTGTGGGAATGGAGCATGGAACTCTCTGATCTGGTCTTTCTCCCACTTGGATGCTGCTATCATCTTATCAACTGTAATGCAAACCCCACCATCTAGATGGTTGGAAATGGAAAGATAATAAATATTGTGAGATATTATTCAGTGCTGCATTTCAAGTTCCGTCTAAAATTATCAGCATAGAAATGTCACATATAATTCATGGGTGGGCTACAGTTTTTTTTTTTTTTTTTCTAACAAGCTCATGGGTGTTATGTTTATCATTCTTTCTAACGCGGATAATTTACTGATTTTCAGAAAAAATGGTTCTGCTGTATCCAAAGTCCTCCTGCGGACTCTTGACGGTGCCTCTCCCACGTCAGAGCTTCAAGAGAAGTGTATGTTCATCTATCTGTGGCCCCACAATGTATTTACCAAAGAAGATAGGAGCTGTAGAGTGTCGACGGGTACTCCTGGAATTTGTTTTTTGTGTTGTAAAACTGAGTTGTGGTGGGGGGGAAAGAGCAAATACACAATTATTGTATCTATCATGCATCGACATGTTTTTCTTCTCTTTGCTTTCTCTCATGTTGTAAGCTGTAGAGCTTTCGTGTCGTTTTGTTTCATGTACAATTATTAAATGGGCTTTGTTTGTGAAATACATATTTTTTGAATTCTTTTCTGAAGAGCTTTTATAACTTGGCAACACAGGAAGGTGGTGCATTGAAGATCTTAAAGCAGAGTTGCAGATGTTACAGCAAAAAATAATTGAAATTATAAAAGGTCAGGCTTCAAAGAAATGGTTTTAGAGAGCAAAGAAGAGTCACCAAGAACCAAATTGATTTTTTTTTTTAATTCAAAATGAAAACCAAATTGAAACTCGTTTAAACCGATTGATTTTGGTTCAGTTTGGTATATGTTGTTAAAAACCAACAAAACCAAAAAAAAAAAATGTTCATTAAAGACTTTTAAGATAACTTCATTACTTTGGCTGTTGGTTTAATAGCATTTTCAATGTACTCTCGATGATTATCTAAAAAAAAAAACCTTTATTGCTCGAGCTCTTGATCCAGAGAAACTAATACCTTCAATCAACAACGTAAATAGTTTTATTTGATTAATAACCATTTTCGATCATTGTTGCTAACATTTCAATAGCATCATCAACTATATATGCTTTGCATAACCTAAGAATAATTTTATAAATGACTATATTTGGCTATAACCTTCCATTTAGAATGTTTGCCAACAACACAATGGTTTCATCTACCATTCCAAACATGAAATAGATGACTATATTCAGATGTTGAGAATTACTTTTGGATTTAATTAAAATCAAACCAAATTGGAATTGTTTTAGATTTTTTAATCAGTTAATTCAATTTTATAAACTAACAGATATTATCAATTATTTTTTTTAACTTTCTCAGTTTAATCAATTTTTCAATATTTTTACTCACCTATATTTTAAATTTGTTAACTTGACTCTCAAATTATTAGGAAATCCTTCACCTCCCTTGTTCCAAGGCACTTGGTCATTCCTCCATCATTTGCTACTAGTACTTTAGATCTAAACCTTGAAACAGTTTTGGAGGATTGGATAAAGAAAGCAAACCCTTGCGATGCATTAGGTTATCCTTCTGCTCTACTGGTTAGCTGGCCCGTAGCCAGTTGTGGGCTTGCTTTTTATAAACTACGGAGAAAATATTTCTGGATGGCCGAAGAAATCCCACTTCAGTTGGCGGCCGATGGTGAAAATGCAAAAACAGTTTTAAGACAACATATTCTCTAAAGAGAAGGCCAAGTTCGAATCCCGTTTCCACAAGTAAAAAACTTGTGGGCCTTGCTCAAGGGCAAAGATTGCCTGAAGAACAGCTAAAATCATCTGAAAAACCATAAAAGTTAATTCCATTATCAAAAACAGTTTTAAAAGGCGGTGTCTACAGGTGCTCTTTTCCCGCTAAAACATCAAAATATAATAAAAAAAAGTTTGAAATCCTGCTCAGCTTGCACTTGGTACAAGTAACATGCAGCATGCCCAATCTAAACTCTGGACATCCCAAGCTTTCGCTCAAACAGGCGGCGGAGCAGGTAAACTTGCAGAATACTAGCAGCGACAAGCGCTGCAGATTCAAAGAAGGCCTTGTGAATCGTCCTCCGGCTCATTGCATCATTTACTGCATCCACAACCAGTGAAATTTGTTAGACAACAAAATGATTATAGGAAATTCATTCTTTTGTCTAAAAGGGTTATATATGCTTTTGGAAGCTTGGGAATACAAGAATCAAGTGTATTTGGGTGTGTTAACTAATTTTTATTTCCACCAACAGCAACCCCAGCATAAAAGGTGAGAGTGAGGGGCAAGGAAATTACAAATTTAAAAGTTTTTGACAGTTTAGGTAGTAAGAAAATCTAGCTATGCAGCATATCTTATTCAGTTTGAAGCCAATAAAATGTCCTACTAACAAGACTGAAGAACCGAAGAAAGATAGGTAAGTGTGATTAGTGAAGTCTCGGCATCAAAAAAGGAAAGAAAAAGTGAAAAAAACAGACCTTACATCAATTAAATAACAAAAAAGGGAAAAGATCTTGAACATACTAATTGCCTGGCGATCAGTCTGAGCCTCTAGCCAATGTTGTTCAAACTGAATGTTGTAAAGAGCCTCCTCTAATTTAGATATCTGTTCCAACAATGGTTGAAAATGCTCTGCAAATATACAACAAAACAACACCACCTCACCATTCTCAGGATTCAGTGCAAGTACAAAACATGAAGTACACCAAATTACTGCTTACCATCCTTTGCATGCTCGTCATAGTATGAAAAGTGACCAACATGGACATCAAAGTCAATGGTTTCATGGTAAGGAGACTTGTTAGTGAAGCAAAAACGGTGGACTCCTTTCTGATGTGCCACAAACTCAATTTTCTCACTTATCTTGTCACGGAAATCATGAATCTGATCACCAGAAGGTCCCTTCACCTGCAATTTCAAAACCGTTGATGGGTCAGGACAGGAATGATTGACAATATAACAATGTATCAACTGTTACCAGCCTGATAAGACTTGAGACATATAATAGTTGAAATCTCATCATTGAAAGCCATTAAAATCTAAATATAGAAACATGAAAAATCATCCTACTTCCGAGAAATCTGTTAGTTTGGCTATATCAATCTAGAGAAAGCCTTCTGAGTTAAGACAACTGTGTTCCAACTAAATATCCGAGTGACAAATAAGAGAACATGGGATTTCTGGTCATTTGTAAGTTTGTGTTCCTGGCAGCTTTCAATATTCTACTCCATCTACATAATATGGAAGCAAGATGCCTGTTGTAAGCTTCTTATTAACTGCTGTTCTCCAACGGTGTGCCTTAAGAATTTAGGGTTCTTTCCTGTAAAAGTAACCAAAAAACTCCAAAAATGATTGTCATATAATCCTTGTCCATTCATCTGATGGCATCCATCCAACATACCATTATTCGTAAATCATATATGAATGGCTCTACCTCCATGATTTCTATCATTCCAATCACTTTTGCAAGCACTTATAGATGTCAAAATAAAAAAGTAAAGGGAAAGCCTTATTCCAAACATGTTTATCAGATATAAAATCTCTGCAAGTATCAACTATGTAAACCTTCTCCTCAAAATAAATTTTTTCTAGACTAATACATGATATTGCCACACATGTCAGGTATGCTGGTTTAACCTTTAGCCTTCATGGCTACTAGTCTAACCATTTCTCCTTGTGAACACCAATGATGGTTCGTATAACACATTTAAGTTGAAAGGGATACAAAACACCATTTTGCCAGTATTTAGAAGATTAAAAAAAAAGAAAAAGGTTTGATTCCAGAGAACTACAAGATGAGGAAAATCTTTCCAAAGCAGAAATAAATAAATTGTCAGGCATGGAACAGAAGAAACATGTCAGAATCAGCACGCATCCAGTGCCTTATTGAAATGATCTAAGTGGATTATAGACTAGCTTCATAAACATTGCTGCTTCTACCATAACATAATAACCTCAAACATGCTAAAGATACCAAGCAAAAGGAAGTGATCCTTTGTTTTACATTTCATATGACACGGAAAGATGATGAACTGCAGCCCAGAAGCAAGCCTCACTTAGGCCTTTGGATTTTTTACCAGTAAGAAAGAAGAGCAAGATGGGGTGAGGGGAAGGAAGGGGACATGTTTAAGAGATGCAGAACTACTGCTAGTACAAGGAGGTCAAGGGATTGGGAACAATCATGCAGATTCACGGAAAAAATAAATAGTAGGACAAAAGGTTGCTAGAATAGTTATCTTCACATTGCTTCAACTGCCAAAAACTGAAAGGCCAAATTATATCTCACGCAGTTGAATTGAACTTCAAACAGTGATGCCTGCTTATGCATAACGCAAATCAAAAGATAGTCCTAGGAAATTAATCTACCTAGGAATTAAAAAAAGAAGAAAAGAACCAGCTGTCAGAAAGATAGAGAGGGCTTACCACAAGATCAACACCATCATCGCTGTAATGCCAAGACGAATCAACCTTAACTACAACAAAGGAAACATGAACTGTATCTCCTTCATATTTAACATCATGAGAGAAGCATTCTTCCCTATCAATCACAAATCTAATTCCAAACACGGCTTCTGGGCTTGATAACAGTGCCAGCAATAAAACAACAAAATATCCTTTTAGCGCAATTCCCATCTGTGGATCGAAAGGAGAATTTCTAAGTACAGGGTCTGTAACTTATGCAAATCATCAAAATATACAGAATTAAATAACCCCCAAATTGTAATGAATAATACACAAACGTAAGACACATAATTAACTGCAGAATAAAAAAAAAACATAAAAAAACGAGGAGGAGTTGTAAACTTGGCAGTAATTGTGACAGCCAGAAAAAAACTAAAAAAAACCCATAATTAAATTTAGCTCATAAAAATAAAGATTAGATGGTGTTTCAAAAAGAAAACAGAAAGGAAGGGATCAAAATAACCTAACAATCATAGCAATAATTTACATTAGATCTTATGATTGCTTGCCAAGAGAAACAAGGAAATGAAAAGGGTTTTCTTCTTCTGAAGCTAAAACAACAGCAACAATAATAATTAAAAAGAAAGGGATCAAATCACTCCTTCATTAACAAATCGATCAAAGAAAGAAAAGATAAGTGAAGGTAATTTACCATTGAATTATTGGAATTTAAAGGATTGGATTTGAATCGATAAGCTGAATGATTAATAAGTTTATCGAAATGTAAGAGAGAGAAAACCCTTCGACTTTTGAACCAAAGAGGACACCAAAGTACTTCTCTTCTCTTCTGCTCGAGGATTTGGTTTGTCTCCGTCTAGCCTTGATTCCCTGTGCTTGAGTACACTATAAATCTTTTTCTATCTGCGTGGCATGTTCTTACAGGCCAAACCAACTACTCTGTTGACCTTTATAAGGCATTGGACTGCCAAAGAGGGGGTAAATTACACCTCTAATCCCTCGCGTCCTTGTATAAATAATTAATTAGTAATTGTTGATATTAAAATTAAGTAATCCCTTGATTAATGTTGACCATTCTCTAAATTTTTGTAGTAAAAGGACCTTCTTTCTTGGTCAAATTTCCTTATTTACCTAATTCTATTTTCTTTATTATATTTGTCAAAGGAAAACAAATTAAAAAGAAACATGAAATTGATCAAAGATAGAGAATATTTGGAAGTGTGATAGTATTTGTTTTTTAAAGTGTTTTTTATTTGGAAATAAATTAAAATATATATTTTTTATTTTTTTAAAATTATTTTTTATATCAAAACGATCTAAAAATATAAAAAAATATTTTTTAAAAAAACAAATTTAATTTTGTTTTAAAAATGTTGTTTGGAATGAATTCCAAACAGCTTTTAATCGCAAACAAATTTAAGAATACTAGTTATATTTATTTTTGTGTTTTAAAAACGTTTTTGAAAAAATTTAAAAATTTTTTATTTTTTTTACTTTAAATTAATATTTTTTTTAGTGTTTTTAGATCATTTTGATGTGCTGATGTCAAAAATAATTTTTAAAAAATAAAATAAATATTATTTTAATGTATTTTCAAGTAAAAAATATTTTGAAAATCAACCATAACCACATTTCTAAACAAGCCCTTAGATGTATAGATTCTAAAACCACAAAATAAATTATTAATTTTGTTAAACTACAATGAATAAGTTATAACTTACTATTGTTCAACTCCGGTCAAGCCTTTCATATTTTTAGTTTTTGGTAACACGTGCTCTCTGCATATAACTCAAATATGCATTACAGATACACGTGGCAAACATATAATGAACACAAATGGTATAAAGGGCTATCTTTGACTTAGGAATGTCAAATAATCCTTGTTTATATACCCTTCTCATTAACTAGACATATATTCATTTATATTATTCAAATAGAATATTGTAATTATGTTTTTATTCTTGTAAAAAAATCAAATGCTTTGATTTGGAGGGTATTTAGATCTTTTCTCAAGATTTATTAGTTACTAAAGGATTGACCAGGTATGTATGTGTTTTTTTTTTAAGTGTAGTAAAATGACTCAATTACCTTTTAAGTTACAATCTTTGAAACTAACAGACAAAGATATTTATATTTTTTTCACTTTTTAAAACACGGTAAAATGGCTACTTTACCCTTAAAATAAAAAATAAATAAAACATGTGTCCAGGGGCCTTTTGGTCCTTTCACTTTGTTTTTTTTTTTATTGTTACTTATTTCATAAAGAGCAATTTGATCTTTTTGCATAGATTAAATATTATTTAAATGGAAAAAAGATGTCGGTGCGTGTGACACAAGCGCATGCTCATAGAGGAGCCCGCGTATTACGAGTTGCATGTGTGATGCCTCTCAACATTCAAAAAATACCCTTCCATCGTGTTATTGAAAGCGTTGTCATGTCCTTTTCCTGTTGGTATGGCGCGTGTCGACGACGGCGAGGCATTTTGTTGCCAATAGGGCTTTTTTTTGTTTTTTTCTCTCTCCTCCCTTAAAAATTGCAACTTGGTCCTCTTTGTTGTTGGTATTTCAACTTCAGTCCTTATTCTTTTGATTTACTAATTTTTGTTATTAGCCCTATTGTAGAAGTTTATTTGTTTTCAATTTCATCATTCAATCCTAATTTGTCATATATATTTTTTTTCAATTTGGTCCTCATTCTTTTTATTTTTTATAGGTTTTTTGTTAAATTGATTTTTCTTTTAAGTTTCACCATTCAATCAAAAATTTGTTTGTATTTCTTATTTCAATTTTGATCTCCATCCATTTGATTTTTTTGTTATTAAATTGATTTTTTTTTCAATTTCACCCTTTAATTAAAGATTAAATTTATTTTGTATTTCAATTTAATCCTCAATCTTTTAATTGCTTTTTTTTAATCCTTTTGTATAATTAAAATTATTTTTTTAGTTTCATCCTTACAATAAAATATTATATATGGGCTTTGTATATCCTAACTATCAATTAATTAAAATTTGGTAAAAACTATAGTTGAATAATTAAGAAATACTTTAAAAGGCTTAGGGGAATTACTGTTCCCCACACCACTGTTCAACTAGAGACAAATCACTGTGGATTGCCACAATAATTTGTATTTTTAGTCTTTTTTCTTCTTCTTCTTTTTTTTACCTAATCACACTCCTAAGACCTAAATTGATGGTCAATTAAAGCACATCTATTAAGGAAGGGCAAGATTCAAATAAATGAGACTAAAATAAAATAAAATAAAATCAAAAGCAGCAAAAAATATGGTTTTTCTAAACTTGTAGCTGTTTACACTTTGTTCCTCCAACTTTTCAAATTATATACTTTTAGTCCCTAAAAATTCATGAAAACCAATTTTGGTTACAAACTTTCTTTTTTTTTTTTTGATACCTGATTTAAGAGAGGAGAGAGAAAGTGGTGGGATTTCGGTGGTAGAGAAAGTTTTGGTTGAGACCGATTCTGGCCACGAAAACGGGTTATTTTGGTGTCAATGAGTTTCTTTTGATGGGGAGAGTTTATTCAAGGTGTTTTTATTTCCCTTAAACTTTCCTAAAAAGGTAGATCAGAACTCGAAAGGAATTTTCGTTCCGAGTTTATTGTGGATTTTTAAGTCAATTTTTGGATTGTCAGAGGCTATGAATATGGTTGAAAAAAGATTTTAGGGTTTGTTTTTTTTCAAGTCAAAATACGGTTGAAAAAATAATTTTCTTTGTCTGAAACATATTAGCTTGGTTTTTCAGCAACCCAGAATTTGAGCAAGGTAGGCGACGCGTCATCTACCTCGGTGACTTTTTCAAAGAATTAAGGAGCGGATGACAGGTCGTCCGTCCATTAAGAAAAATTTAAAAAATAAGGCCCAGGCGTGTGGGCTGCTCTAAGCCCTCGCGCCTGGGCCTTTTTCTAGAGGCAGAAGAGCTTTGGGCCTTTCTAACCCGAGAGACTGAGTCTTTTTTTTTCTTTCAAATTTTTATTCATTAAAATTTGATTTTTTAAAAAAAAATTTACTTATTTTTTTTCAATTTCATCACTTAATATTTGATTGATTATTATCTAGGTAACGTAATTTGTTTCATTTTGATATTTTTTTCTTCCAAATACCTTGATATTTGATTGGTTTTTAATTTTATAGATGTCTATTATAGATAAAAAAAAAATAGAAAAAAAAATTGTTGAATCCAGTTAATTCCATGACCTAGGCAATGAATTTGGCTGGTTACCTTTGGTTGAATAGGGATCAGGTTTTATAATTTTTTTCTTAATTTATTTAATTAAATATATATATATAAATTTTTTGAATTTCACTAGAGATTTTTTAATATATAAAAACACGTCGTAAAAACCTGTTTATATATTTTTTAAAAAGAAATATTCAATCCATAATAAAACACTCTTTAAATAGCAAGTTTTTCAATGAAGCATCATTCATATCACACAATAAACAGCAGCATATAACATGTATCCATCAAACCAATGGAGATAGCGAGCAGCCACTAAGACCAAGAATCTCATCAAGCATACAAAGTATAATTTTCATACCCAAGTAATCTTCGATATCAGCCTTCGCAATGAAGAAAGATGATTCTTCCCATTTACTTTTTGCTTGGGTATTACTGTTAAAAAAAGCATGTATGAATGAAATATGGGTAGGAGATATTTCTTGCAAGCACATCTTATTAATTCCTTAGATTGAACTTGGAAATTATAATATAAAAAAAAAAGGAAGAGGAAATTATTATAGGAAAGAAAAAGTGGTACAAACAAGGAGAGCTGCTAAAGAAGATTTAACTGCAACAGAGCATGGCATCCGGCCCTTGTCCTTCCTTAGAAGAAGGCCTTGATACAGAGGCAAGTTGACGAGGACCAAAACCCCACAAAGTAGAATTTGCAAAGGCATTGTCTCATGAAGTCTATCAATGCTGTCATTCATGATCACCTTTTTCACTGTTCCGGCAAGGCAAAATAAATTGAGCATCGCAAGCGTGGATAAGATTTCGAACATTGGAGAGGTGGCTCCAAACTCCATCATCTCTTTCTCGTATCTTTGCGAGACGTCTTCATCTGCTACTTTGTCTGTGATTACAAATGCTGTTTCACCAAATCCTAGTGTCTTTAAAATGGTGTCGATAGTGGCGAAGAGATAGGAGCTTGTTCTTTTATATAGCCAAATTCTTTGGTCGTTCCACCAACCTAGGACTGTCCCGTCAGCCCAGAGAAACTCAACTAGGCTGTAAATGTATTTGGCAAATATCACATATGCAAATGGTAGGAACCATGGGCTTGAAACCTGGAGCAGTAGCAGCAAAATATAGTCAAGCTCATCTTCTACGGAAAAAGTAATTCTCCTATATATTCAAGGATCTCCCTTAAGAGTCCTCCTAGCTAAGCCAACTAGTGCAGCTGTTTTTAGAGGGTCTTTTTAGCACTAGTAAGAAGTCAATCGTGTAACTGCGGAATAGGGATATTAGGTGAAGGCACGTTTGATAGGAAATGGGATAAACAAAAGAAGAAAATACCTGGGGAAACAAGGATATGCCTTTCAGGAGAAAAAGCGAGGGAACGATGGAGTAGTACAGAGTTGCGAAGCAGTTAGAAGCCCAGAAACAGTAGCAGCAATACCCCAGTTGAAGGCCAAGTCTGATCCTGCCATGTGCATACCATGCAGGGCTGTACTTGGAGAGCAAAATCTGAAAATCACCTTCAGACCATCGTTTGTGTTGCACAAGTACCTGAGGTAAGGTGGTTGGTGCAAGACCTAAGAATGCTTTCCTTTCTGGATTGAAATATGCTGATTTCCATCCTTTGCATTGGATAGACAACCCTGTAATCACGTCTTCCACTGGACATCCATATTTCAACCCCGTCTGTAATCAAACATTCATTTCATGAAATTTTAACTATGTTTCTTTTACTTTTATAATTTCAAATGATAAAAGCAGGCAGGCTGTATGTTTACCTCATTCCCCCATTTTGTATTTTGCTCATAAGTGCAGCTTGCAAGAGTTTTTGTTTCTTCTACTAATTCGTGAACACTTTGTTGTCTTCTATGATCGTTATGTTTTTTCCATTCAATCTTAGAATCCTGACTGAATTCCCTTCCACAGAGAGTATCTCTCCTGTGAAAGCAGCCAGTTCCAACATAAAGAGGGCCTCCATAACCATCCGTACCATGGAATTCCACCTTCATGATCAACATGTGAGAAAGAAGTGAAATAATTAATGACATAACATGAAATGAAAGGTAGCTCAGCTGGCATTAGATCCAGCTCCTCCTAAGAGATCTCTGAGTTCGAAACTCGAACCTCTCCTTTGAAATATTAAAAGATTGAACAATGATGTACATACAACGTATATACTACTACTCACATTGGTGATTACACGCAAGGAACTGCTGTATAGGTCATTCTTAGTAACGTTTGCGAACCACTGTGGGAACTGCACAAAAGCAATGTCATGGCTCTTTTCTTCATCCATGAAGAAGCAAAGTGCATCCCGCACAGTTAGTGGATCGTTTGAGTACATATCACAGTCTAGACTGAGAACGATCTGTCCATTGCTAATCTTTGATGACACTCTTATCTGCACATTTATTTTCGTAAATGTGTTAGTATCCTTGCTTGGGGGTACTGCCCACGATAAGCATGTAAACGAACAAGCATATACAGCTTACCAAAGCATTCATAGCCCCAGCTTTGAAATTGTGGAAATGTTGGGGTCTCTTTTCTCTAGCCAAGTATACTAAAGTAGGCAATGCACTCCCATCAGTATCCGTGGAACATGGATCTTTCCCGTCAATCAAAATCTGGCAGCAAGAAGAGAGAAAATAAACAATTATCAAACAGCTAGTTCGGAGAAATTATCTGGTCGAGTTTCTAGCCATAATTATATAAATTGAAATAAGAAAAATAATGCTAGCATATACTGGTGTCAAAAGTTCTTGCTTTTAGAATGGTGTCATGATCTCTTTTCGATGAGTAAGAATCCCACTGAGAAAATCCCTCATGTTCCAGGCGTGCTTCTTCAGGGATTCTTCCTAACATGGTTGCTGTTTCAATTCGATCCGCCATTTCTTGGTACAAATTCTAGGAAGAAGGATAGCAAGCTATATTAATTATACATGACTAAATATATATATGGATTCTATCAATTTAAATGATTGGTTGTATGAAAAATCAATTTACATGCTTGATTATATGAAATCTGTTTAAAAAGTTTTACAGCATTCCTCTATTTATATTAATCACAGCATCTTTTACTTTTAAATTTTTTTTTAAAAAAAGGCTAAGTGTCACACATGAAGTATATATGAAACATATTTGTAAGAAGTTGTGATCACTTCCAACGGTCTAGACAATAATTTAAGTGGTGAAGAAAATAATTAAAACAAAAACATCAGCAGAAGCTGCTCAATTATTCATCAATAATGCAGGCAGGAAGTTTATTTGTACAGAAACAATTAACTATTGCACATCAACTGCAGATTCATTGGAGCAAATCTGTTCTTGCTTATCCGAGTGCGTCATGGATGACCCAGTCCTCTGTTCCTTCTTCTATTTTAATCCTAATTAATTGGATAAATTATATATCAATCCCACTCTCAGCGCCTTCGGACACCCGCAAGTCAAGAAAAAACAAGAAAGATTATAGCACTCAAGGTTTAATTAGGTAAATAGGGGCGAAAAGGTTGACTTTTACCTTGATTGCCATAAAGTCCATAGTCTGACTCTGACCGCCACCGTCTCCTGTAGGAGACTCGGATACAAAATAAGCAGCTGGTGACCTTGGTTGCACGTTGAACTTCTTGCAATATGGTAGCCATTGTTTTGCAAATCTAGATGCCTCCAAGAGAGCATAGAAAGTTAGATCCGATCCGGCATCATCCGACAGGTAAATGGCAAGCTTCTCCGGTGGGTAATCATAAGCCATGACCGATAAAACAGTGTTCATCACCATTATCGGTGGCTCTATCACGGGGTCTGCCGTGCACACAAATACGTCCACCCGAGGCAAGTCTTTCTCATATCTGTTCGGACACAATAGAAACGAGAACATTAATGTGAGCTCCGTAGAGCTATTCTTTTCCCCTTTATTTCCTGCACGAAGAGAAAAACTTTGTTGTTTACCTTAGAGAGAGCCTGTCCTTGAAGGTGAGCCTGTAAACCTGGTTCCACCTGAGAGCTTGTGTGAGGACCCAGTAAAAACCGAACCAGAGCTCAGCTCCAAGCAACCCAATCCAAACCCATCTCCCTTCTTCTCCATCTCTCGGTATGTTGCTTACTCTGTAAAACAATATCAAACATATGCCCACAAACAAAGTCACTGCAAAGGACCTAAATAAGACCAGACCCCTAGCTCTCTTTGTCTCGAACAGAGGAAGATACTTCTCACTTCTCATCTCTCTATAATTCACAAACAGATCAGAATCACAAATGACCCTCAAGTTAATACCTCGACATATATAGATAGATATACTTTTGTCTGAATATGGACCCATGCAAACAGGGGCGGAAGGAAGAGGGGCAAGCATGGGCCCGGACCCTCCCTGAAATATTCCACTGCTGTAATATATATATATATATATTATTAGGTAATTAAGTGTGGAGGAGGTTTTTTATTCTATAAAAGTGAGTTTTCTTACTATAATTAAGTGTGATTTTTCAATTTGATTTTTTAAAAATTAATTTACATAGTCCTAATATAAATCTTGTAAATATAAAATCATTACTTTGTACAATAAATTATGCAGCCGGTCAAAAACAAAAATATAAATATAAATCATAAATAAAATTTTTCAACATAAAGATTAAAGCAGAGCCATCAATTAATTTATTTTTCATCAAACAAAACAAGGTAATTTAAATTTAAAATCTATTTTTATTTTGTTTTGAGATGTTTGTTAATAATTTGATGAGGTTTTTTTTATATAATTCTATCATTTTTGCTTCATTTTTTTCTTAGATCTGCTAATTTTACCAATTTTTTTTTGAATTCTTGTTATAGTGCTTTTTTTTAATTAATTAGATATATTTTATTAGTTTGTTTTGATTATACTTTGATTTTTTTTTATGTTTTGTTTTTAGCAGAATCACCAAAATTATCAATTTTTTCTCACGATATATGTTTTGATTTTAGGTTGAACCATGAACAAAATAAGAAGAATTTGATTTTTTTTCAAAAAAAAATATTGATAACTCGCAGCCTAGTGAACCAACTCCAATGTGTAATGTTAAAGTTATGGTTGAGTAACTCCAATGCGCCTCAGTTTACAAAGAACCTGCGTTGACTAGTGAGAATAGTTCTTTATTATATTTTCCTTTATTTCAAAGTTTATCGAACATAAATAATGTTTCGTTTTAGCTAATGTTTCTTATATACTTTGTATGTTTATATTTGATAGATATAAAGACCAACAACATTAAAGTGATGAATATATTATGAAAATGAAATTAACTTCGTTGCTTTGACTCAATTTGGTATTTCTTCAAACCTTTTACCCTATACAAAGATCATTATATGTTTATAGTAAGTTATTTGAATAAAACTAAATTATACAGGTTTTTTTATAACTCATATATAATAAAATAAAATAAATATTATATTTTATTATATTAATTATGACCCTCCTAACAAATAATTCTAGCTCCGCCCAAAGCTGTTAAATGAACATGCTTGGTTTGGGTGACAGGTTAGGTAGGTTATATTTTTATTTTAATATTTTATTTAAAAAAAGTTAAATTAAATTATTGATTAATTATTTAAATCGATCAAATGATTACATTATTTAATTTGAAATCAGACTCAGACTGGCTCACCGAATTAAGCTGCCACATCACGCTGAATTTAATAACAATATCCAGTGATAGCAATGTTTGTTCCACAAAAGATTCATAATAGCCAGATTTATCTTTGAGTGGGAAAAGGGTGATGGAGGGTTGGTGCTCGAAAAAGGAATATATTGAAGCCAAAGTTTTCACGCAATTCTAGGAGTTGAAAAATTGAAAAGTGAATCCATGCGCGGATTCCTTGAACGGAGTGGTGCCGTGAGAGGAGCCGGAATGTGATCTAAATACAAAATAATTTGGTAGAAGTTTGAAGGGAATAATATAGGTTGAAAAGTATTTGAAAAATAATATAGTTTAAATATAATTGTGTTTTTTAATATTATTTTTGTATATTGTTGTTATTTTTAATAATGGTTGTTTAGTCATGTTTCAAAATACATGTTTTATTTGTAAATTAATTAATTTAAACAAAAATCAACATAAAATTTTATAAAAATTCAATGATTAAAAGATGAGATTTAAGATCCACCGATCAAGAAAAAAAAATGAGATAAGGTAATGTGGTAAAAAAAAGAAATGGAGAAAAAAAAAAAGAATAAGTCACTCGTGATATACTAGAGCTTCGTTTTCGACACACCTGATACCTTTATAAAGACCTTGACAATACAATTCTAACTACATACTAGAAAACCATCAAACGAGGTTGTAATTAACCCTAACTTACCCCGAACAAAACCCCTAACCAATCATGATTTTTGTTTGGTGGTCTTTCAATGTGTGGTTAAAATCATCTTGTCGAGATATTTTTAATGGGATCATGTATGTCGAAAACAAAGTCCTGGTGTGTTCCCGGTGACCCATTCTTTCTTTCTTTCTTTTTCCCTCTTTCTCTCTAATGCTACATGAGTTTATCTCCTCTCTCTTTCTTAATTATTAGATCCTGAATCTCATTTCGTGGTCATTGAATCTTCATAAAATTTTGAGTTGATTTTTGTACAATGTTAATTAATTTAAATGAGACATGAATTTTAAAATAACTATTATTCTCAATAGCGGTTGTATTCATGACCTATGTTATTTTCCCAAAAAATTTATCAAACTATATTAGAATGGTAAAAGACCCTAAATTATTTTCTTTTTCCCACCAATTCAAAAGTGGCATGCCCTTGCTTTTTTTAAAATGATAACGATTAGTTTTTTTCTACTATTAAAATGAATAGTGTTTTATTAGGTGGCACACAGTAAAAAGACCATTTCTTTTAGTGTTTTGTTAAATGACCCTATTTATATTAATACATAGTTTGAATTATTAATACATAGTTTGAATCCTATATAAACATGTACCAACAATTTTATACAAATATTGTTATCAAGTAAAGACACTTGATTTAATCCTAATACAAACTAAACTTCTCTTTTATTGATACTCGTGTGAATCCCAAGTTAATATGTGACTTTTGATTAGTTATTTTATTGAGAACTTCTTTTTTAAATAGAATTAAGCTTTATAGTTCTTTATGTGTGTTCAAACTCTTATGGTTGATCGCTCTCCCTTGGTCGATCATGACCTCTAGTCACTGGGTTCTTTAATTATCTTAGCCAATCAAGACTCTTTTAATGTCCATTTTACTAGATTGATTTCAACTTCTTTCCCATGTACTTTCCACATTCATTTTTCTTTTACAATTTACATATGCATATTTAAAGAGGTTAGGTGACAAGTTGGCCATATACTACCAACATATTTATACTTGAAATTGATAAATTTAATTGGCCTTATATGGCATGTCAAGTGATAGTGTTCACTAAAAACTATGAATCATGTTTTTTTTTTAAGATATGTTTAACATGTCAATAACTTTATATAATCAGTTAAATTTTAAAACATAATGTACATTTGCCTTTAGACGTGATACCTAAGACTCTATAAATTATACTTGATCTTTCATTTCCTACAAAAAAAATCTATAATCCCTCTTTCAAACTCAAAGACTTCTTCATAAAAAAAATTAATCAAGAACCTTAAGCATTGTTTTTTTATTTGAAAAATAGCACTCTCAAACTCTATTTCAATAAAATTTACACTCATAACTCGATATCAAAATTAAATAGACTATATGCCCTATATTAATTGTTTCATAATTAGTGTCACAAAGAATACAGAAGAGGAACACCTTAGTCTATTTTTCAAGAAGGTACCTAAAGAAGAAGAAAATCATCACTTTACTCTAGACATTGAAAATGAAAGACTTCACCTTCAAGATAATCACATCAATTTAAGCACCTAAAAGAAATCCATTCTATTATGGTCAAGTGTTTCTCTTATTGATTACAATAAATGGCAAAATAGAATGCAACACCATTTTGGCGATCAATGGAGGCATAAAAGGGTTTTTGACTTGATTTAGGTATCTAGAGTTTTTTTAAAGCTCAATAAGAAACTTTTAACCACCCTTTATCTATTTTAATTAAAGTCTAATGTGTTCTTATTAAGATATTGAATACATATCATCTCCTTATATGATTTGGTTATAATAAGTGGCCTTGACCTAGCTGATAAGGAGATTTATGCTTCCATACAAATTGATACAAGTTCATTTGAGAACTTAGTGGTGGACATACCTGAATTCAACTTGTTGATGGAAAAGAAAGAAAGAAAAAACCGATCTTTCTACTTTTAAAAAACTTTTGGCTTTTATGCTATATTAGGTGTCATAACTCAATTTTTAAATTTTAAATAATAGTAATAAAAAATAAATAAAAAATAATTTGATAATTGGATCAAGACAATACAAATTAAAAGTTTAAAGACTAATAAGGATGAATTATAAATTTGGAAGTCAATTTGGTCAAAATTGAAAGAAATGATAAGTTTGGGAACTTAATTAAACTTTGATTTAATCAATTAATGCAATCAAGGGCTTAATTGAAGAAATACCAAAGTTTGAGGCTGATTTTGGATCGAAATTGCAAGTTAAAAGTCCAAGGAGCAAATTGAATAGGTGGTGATACCATAAGGGAGTTAATTGATTTTTTTAGGGGTAATTTTGAAAGAATTAAAAGTTGAAGAGCCAATTAAGGAATAAATTGATTAAATTGGAAATTAAGGACTGTTTTATAAATAGCATTGAAATCCAGGGGTTCAATTGCAATTGATCCAGGGGCACAATTAAAAAAAAAGATTTTTCCAAGAACAAGGGCCCAATTGCTAAATGTCAGAAGTTCAGGGGCAAAATTAAGAATAGCCATTTTAGTAAAAACAAAAAAAAGGCACCATTTCTAAAGCCACTGTTCATCACCTTCTTCATTACCCCAGGGAAAACTGATTCAGTAGGAAGAAGAAACGATTTGTCTCTGCCAGCTGCCCACGATGCATCTCCCAAATGCCATTACCAGGGAACGAACTCATGGCATTCTCTGGCTTTATAAAAGCAAGAGAAAGGCCAGGAGGACAGAAGAAGAAAGAAAAAGACAGAACACACAAAACACAACAGGGGGAAAGAAACACACAGAACACAACAGGGGAACGAAACACACAGAAACACAACAGGGGAACGAACAGGAGAAAAAAGCAGAGGAACGACAGGAAAAAAAACAAAGAAAAAAGGAACGAAAGACAGAGAGAGGAAGAGGGAGAGACGGAACCCAGAGAACCAAAGAGAAAACAAACAACAACAGAAGCAGAGGAAAAAAGTAGCATCGGCCAGCCAGCACGCCACCATCATCCATTTCGTCTCCAACAGCGTATGAAGCAGGTAAGTCACTTTCCTTCCCTCGCTTGCAAATTTAATTACTCTGGCACTGTTGCAAGCGTGCGTGAATAATTCACGCTTGCCTGCAACAGTGGCCAGCCCAGTCACTAGGCTAATTAAACTGGGTTCAGCCAGCTTGGATGAGCTGGGGTAGATCTAACCTAAAAACAAAAAACAAAAAAATTAAGACTGGGTCGGGTTTAGACTCAGCCGGCCCAAATTATTTTGGGTTAAGGGTGTGTTCGGTAAAACACACCCTTATATCTTCTCCTTTTATTTCTCACCTCTTTGTTTTGATATTTGACCAAAGGAGTTCTTTTTGAATATCAGAAAATTCTAGAAAAATTTAGGGTCTTCTTTGATTTATTTATGGGTCCCTCGCATTTGTTTTGTTAGCTTTGTTGTATATTTGATTTATAAAGTTTTATTGTGAAATGCGAATCTGAAATGCGATGCATGTCTCCTTTTTTTTTTCTTTCTAAAAAAATAAAAAAAAATAGTTTTCTTTTCTTTTAATCCAAAATTTGTGGATTTATTCATTGGCGCCAGAGTTGGGAATACCATTTTTTTTTGTTACGTAATATTTATTGACGTCAGAGTTGAAAATATTCATAGGTGAATATTCACTAACACCATAGTCATGAATATTATAGGATGAGTATAAGAATGGAACAAAAAAACAAACTCTTAGCAATTTAAGATAAGATTAGCAATGCAGCCTACTTCAGGTAGGACGCTTAAGAAGTAACAATATCTATCCTTTAGCGTAACCAGTTCTGGACCATAAAATCTTTGTTGACCAGTTAGGGTTTTTACTAACCAATGATTTGCAGTTGATAATTAATCCCATTCCAAAGAACAATTACTATTTATACGAACCATATAACCCTCACTTACCAGTTATACAACTAATGTTCCTTTAGTGTATTCAATTCTTCATGCCCTATGTTGTAAATAAAACTTGTACAAATAAAATAATCTTCACTAGTTTAGAGAAAGTAACAGGAGTTTCTGAAGCAACGAAGCATTACTTTATAAATTTATATACCTTATATATAATTCTTAATTAGAAGAAATGGAAATAAAGTTTTTTTTATTAAAAGTTACTAGGTAAGGAAATTAAAAGAAAGATATTTGAAATCTATATCATCAGGCCTACCAAAAGACATGTACATGAAACTTCAAGGAAGAACTTTTGTCCTTAATTGTTTGATTATTATCTTTTATTTTATCCCATGTTCTGATAACACTTTTCTTATATAGCTTATTAGCCTGTGATTGATCCTCAACCTTAATTGATAGTTGGTCATGCTAATTCGTAACTTTTTTCAAAATTTGATAATAAGAAAACAAGAATCTACTATTAAGTTAAAGACCAAGCTGATTCTGAGGGGTGTAGCTCAACTAGTCAGACACTGGGTTTGCTTTTTAGAGATCATCAGTTCGAATCCCACAAATCTCAGGGCTACTGGAGGCTTATATGGTCGTTAATTTCAGGGCCCGTGAGATTAGTTGAGGTGCGCGCAAGCTGACCCAAACACCCACGTTAATCTAAAAAAAAAGTTAAAGACCAAGCTTAAGGTTAATTAAATCACCTATAGATCTATCAAATCACATCAAGTCAACTCTTGTATAATTTAATTGAAGCTCAAGCCAAGTAAGGCGGCGAGTTAGGGAATCTTCAAGTTGGCTCACTAGAACAAATTTAATGATAATATCAAAGAGTTCCCCAAATAAACCCACGAACAATGTATTGTTCTTATATTTTTTAATACATTCGCATCAAAATTATCATAATGTTAATTTTTTAATTAAAATTTTCTTTTAGGATTATGATAAGATGGTGTCTAAAAAACAAATATTTTGGTTAAATATTTTTTTAAAAAATCAGATGTTAATATGACAATGGATTTTTAATTAGAGAGATTTATTTATTTTATTCTTATTTGAAATCATCCAAATCTATTTTGACATGTTGTGATTGTTTTTTATTTTGATTAAATAAATAACATTGAAAAAATCAGATTTTTTAGTAAAGGTAAAAATATTAATAAGAAAAGGTACTATCAATTATATTGTTTCAATGGAATTTAAATTATTATTATTCTTATAAAAAAATATTATCATATAATTAAATTAAAAAAAATTGAAGGGCTTCCGTGGCATAAAATCAAATATCTTAATTAGCATTAATAATTATTTTTAATATTTATCGGAGTATTTAATACTCGATTAACTTTATTAATTTTCATTGCGTTTCAAAAGAGTTTTTGAAAAAAATTGAATTTTTTTTTTTTGCTTTAAATTAATATGTTTTTGATGTTTTTAAATTATTTTAATGTACTGATCTTAAAAATAATTTTTAAAAAATAAAAAAAATATTATTAACATATTTTTCTGAGTGAAAAACATTTTAAAAAACAATAAAAAAAAACTATTGAATTCACAATAAAGCAAATTATTTCTACTAAAAAAAAAAACACGTGATAACTTCTGCACATTTTTAACTTATGTTAGATCCAACCTGTGATAAAGCCAGACTAATGGGCTCGTTGTTTTGGATCATGGGGCTCTCCTTGACTTTCTCGAACAATGTGCTACTTAGAGATAAAACATGTTCGCCTGTATTTTAAAAGTTCATTCTGTTTGAAAAATAATAATAAATTGATATTTTTTAATTTTTTTATGATTTTAATATGTTGATATTAAAAATAATAAAAAATCTGAAAAAAAATTATTTTAATATATTAAATAAAAATTACCTTAATATTAAACACACAATTAGACATTTCTGGGAAATGTATTTCACTTTCTAAACTAAACCTCATTTAATATTTCAAATCCAATAATGAACAATATTTTGAACTATGACTTGCTTTGGTCACAAGCAAATAATAACACTTATAGCACTCAAGTAACTATGAGCTTCCATGCCAATACGTTCCAAACTTGTACTTAATGAAGGTTTGAAAGTGTGATGCTTTTTATTTTGGGTAATGTTTTAAAAGTACATTTTATTTTAAAAAAATTAAAATAATAATTTTGTAATATTTTTTTTATAATTTTAATATATTAATATTAAAAATCTAAAATAAATATACTGATATATTTTCAAGTAAAAAACATCATTCATTACACTATTAAACATATAATTAATCCCAAACTTCATATGGTAGAGAATAGTTATATTCTTATAGAAATTAATATAAACAGTCTAACAAAGTTACTCTCGTAACTCTAACATCCTTCTCATAAGGAGCTTCAATTTTGTTAAAAGGTTTTTTTAGAAGAAAAAAAAAAGTTTGACCTTTAATCCATTTCAGGATCTATATATATATATATTACATCATAGGAGTATTATTACTTAAATAAACTTGTAATCAAATCACTTCATGCTTTTTTTTATTTATTGGAATCTAATTTTTGGATGCTCAATTTTATTTTTTATTATTAACGTTGGTATTCGAAGTAGCTTGTGTGCACCTCAACTTATCCCACGGGTCCTGAAGTTAACGACCATGTAAGCCTCCAGTGGCCATCATATTAGCAATTATAGAGCTCGAACCTGAGATTACGGAGAGAGCAAACCATTTAGTTCCAAGCTCTTACCGCTCTATTTCTCGGTTGAGTGGTGACCATATAGATGAATTTATTTCCTTTGTGCTTGGTCTCATGTTCTTAATGTATCATCCATTCTTTTGACTTCAGTTAAAACAAATATAATCTCACATATAAAATACAATTACTCAATTGATTAGGAAACTAGCACTTAAACAACAATAGTGCTAATATAAGACGAGCGGTTTGAATTTTTTTTTTTTTCCTTAAGCTAAGAGGAACCCAATAAACCAAACTTCCATAGTAGAGAGATAAGATTATTTTAATATATTTTTAAATAAAAAAAAAACTTTAAATTATAATAGTTATCCCCACTGACATGCAAATCTAAAGCAAAATAACATTTTAGTGCGTGACAGACACATCACACGTGTGAGAGAGAGGAACAGCTAGAAAGGCCACCCGTGAATACTGATAAACAAGCTTGAAGTCGTTGTCACTGGCCGGTGGTGATGACCTTTGCTGACCAGCTGGTACTTCCCTGTCGTCTTCCTAGGCTTCCTCTTCTTCATCATCTTCTTCTTCCTCATCTTCTTCTTTCATACATATATATAAATTGAAACCTCACGCTATCTCGTTGTACGTACATATAAATTGCCTTTCCCTCTGCCACTGCTTGCCAAAACCACGACCTAGGAAAATAAAGACTGAAAAAAAGAAAGAAAAAAAAGAGAGAGACTGGACATCACGTAGGTACCTGTATTCTTTTCTCAAATGCTAATTGCCATTTTACATATAGCTAGCAGCTCTAAACAGCCCTCCCCTTGACAATTTCATTTTCAATTATTCTACTTCTATAGACAAAAAGTCCCATTTTCCCACTCCATTGTATTAGAATAAACTATATATATATATATATATATATATATATATATATATATATATTTTATCTTTATAGTTTTATACTAGGTTGGCGATCCAGGTTAGGCCTGATCAAAAAAATTTCAATGTAAAAAAGATGCTTAGACGATTATAGAGTTTTTTTAAAAGGTACGAGAAATTCAAGAGTTAGGTTATTGTTGGATTTAATAAGTTTAGTTAATTTAATAATATAATTTTAAAAAATATATAACAACAATAGATAAATTAAACAAACTAAAATTATCCCGTGTTAATCTAGGTTAAGCCGTAAAACTCGAGATTTAATATATAAGATCGAGATAACTCCATAAAAAAATAAAATTAAAAAAAATTAACTAAATTAAAAAGAAAAGTTTTAACAAAAAATAATAATAGATAACTATTTCAATAAGGTTGGATGGGTTGGGACTCCAATATTGATAGCTTTTATGGCTATTAACTCCAATAAGGCTTCTACTTTTAGCATTTATTTATTCATTGAAGCTTGTTAGGTAAGCCATAATGCTCTCATTCTCTCTTTCTCTAGACGATGATAATTAATTTTATGAAGCTCTTCTTTAATAGGATGCTCGTTTTGAAGTGAGCCGTAAGCTTTACACATGTATCTTCATTATAGCTAAGCATAGAACCAAATTAAGGTCCAAATTGCGGTGCCATGCATGCTCAGGCTGCCCGTAATTAAAAAAGCTGTGGACATGATTTTAAAAATGGCTTTTGAATCTTGCATTAGTAGCTTTAAAGTGTTGTGCATATATTATATTACACGTTCTTTTTAAGGTTAATCAATGTATTGTAATTATTTGAGTGTGTCCATGAGGGATAGAGTGGTTAATGTTTTTGTCACCTATCATTTTGTACTACTTGAAAACACATATCTATAGAGTGACAATAACCCACTAAAAAAACTACCGAAAGTGTTGGTTTTATAAGCCGTGTAGTGTTGATAATGATAATAGAATTGATCTTCTGAAGACGAGTGGTGGCTAAGATGTGTGAATGAAGATCTTGCAGCAGGGGGTAATCGTTAGCTTCATTTCATTTTTTTTAATTAATTGTGGGTATCTGATTAGTTTGTGTACACTTCGATTAATTTTATGAGTTCTAATTAAAGTTAACAATAATGTAAACCTTCGATAACTCTAAAATTTATAAAGAGTAAATTCAAAATCTAACTAATTAAACTATAGATTCCCAACAAGTCTTCTACCCCGGCGATTTCACCTTATTGAGCTCAATAGACAGCACCCCAAGTCGAATTTGTAGACTGGTGTTGGGTCAACAAGGCGACTAGAAAGCTAGACCGACCATCTTGGATCCATTGGAGCAGTGGATGACATGATATGCCTGTGTTTGAAGAAATGCGATCTATATTCAGACCTTAAATGTCCCTGTTAGCTCCAAGATTCATCAGGGCTTTAGGTATGTGTCTTGTATTGGTCATGCCTTGGATTCTGTGACATTGACTACGTGGGCGGGAGTGTAAACCCCAACCTATCATTAAAGTCAGCAAATAGTACTCGTCTTTGAAAGACAGCACCTCGGACGAAGATCAGAATCAGATTGGGGCCTCGGTTCGTCAGGATTCAGACGACTGAAACTTGAGTAAATCCTCATTAAAGTCCAAGGTTCAAGGCTGCACAAAGGGTATAATCCGAGTTTGTCTGTGTTCCTGGTCTCTTAAGCCATGCTCTTAATTTGTTTCCTTGTGTTCTTGGCGTTGAGAAGAAAAGAGTGCGTGTGCATGATTAGCTACAAACTTGAATATTGACTTTTTCACCTAGTTGGAGGAGTTTCGTTGGTTTCTTTTAATAATCAGGTGGTTAAATTAAGACGGTTTGCTTGCATGGTGTTTGTGATATAGACACTCGGCCCCCTCCTATGGAATTAAAAAAAACGGTGGTTTGAACCCATTGTCCTGCTGCCAACTGAACCATGACCGACCATCTCCAGCATAATTGCCATGAGTAAGATAGCGAGTGGACTTGTGTTTGGAACCAATGATGTATGAGAATGCCACTCTTTGTTTTTAACATTGAGCCGAAAGGTCCTGCGAAGGTATAGAGATTGGGGTGGAATGCAGCTCGGGGTGAGGAAAAAAATTGATAAAACAATTAAATTAAGAAAATAAAAAAATAACTGGAAAAATCAAATCATGAAAAAAAAAAATTAAAATATTTTAAAAAATATTCGATTCGGTTTCATAAGCCTGAAATAAAAAAAATCTCAACCGAATCGAACCAGTTTAGTTAGAAATAAACTGAACTAAACCAAAAAACCTAACCAAACCGAAACCCATCAGAAAGTAAAAAAAAAACCCGAAAAACAATATAGTTTTTGGTTTTTAATATAAAATAACCGAACCAAACCGAACCAAACCGAAACTGGTCTGTTGAGTTTTGGTTTTTTATATAAAATAATCGAACCGAACCCGATTGGTTCGAACCTATTTCGATTTTATTTTTTGTATTTTATAAAATTTTAATTTGATTGTTTTTAGAGGTAAAAACCGGATCGAATAAAAAATGATCACCACTATATATTCCATATGAAATAATAGGTTACGAGGAAATGATTGTTTTTTAAAATATTTTTTTATTTAAAAATATATTAAAATAATATATATATTTATAAAAAATATATTTAATATCAACACATTAAAACAAGTCTACATGCTGCACCTGGTCTTTATAGCCACTTTTGTTTTATTATTTTTCCAGGCATTGCAGCTATTATTTTCACGCGTAGTGCGCAATAATAGCATGTTTAGTTGGCAATCTTGGATTTTATTTTGGTTGTAATAATAATAAGTAGACTCGATTTCTATTTATGAGATCCGATGATGTAGGGTTCATGAGATTTCACAATGGATCTCATCTAATTTAGTTTGCCAAAAATACATCCCCATTTATTTATTAGGAATATTTCTATTTCTTTTATTGGACTTCTTGTTTAATAAACTAGATGTGCCCTTTTGAGACCCGACTATTTGAAGTGATACCACAAATAATTATCTTTCTTTTTTTTAATTTGTCAATTCTTTGGGATTTTATTTTTATAATGGTTATTTTTGTTTTTTAATTTATTTTATATTTGGCTGGTTTGTCACAAACCTATTTAAAAATAAATAAAACCAGGCATTTGAGCTTCTTTTTCTAACATCGGATTCTAGAGATCTAAACAAAATAAATTATAGATTAATATGAAATTTATATCAATCGAACTTGAAATAAACTCACAAATAAAACTAGAAAATAATTCAACTTGTGTTATCTACTAGTCTAATTTCTTTTAATTTTTCTTATATTTTTAGTCATTCTTTAATCTATCATTTTAAAAAATATTTCTAAACAAAAATACTCTCACTTAAAAAACTCGAACCCCACCTAATTTATTAAGAAAGTAAGTCTAAAAAGATAATGAAATATCCTTCAAATTAATTTTCTCACTCCTATTTTCAAAAATAAATTAGGTTAGATTAAGTTTCTTAATCAAATATATTTTTATCATTTTAGATAAGATTGAAGAATATTATAAAATCTTAAGATAAATTGAGAG
>Ga0307515_10004243_pt1 | contig 29757 bp, 16 predicted proteins | sample 17_EM_MG_FD_194513 | JGI IMG/M metagenome (GOLD analysis project Ga0307515, IMG submission 194513) | Populus trichocarpa ectomycorrhiza microbial communities from riparian zone in the Pacific Northwest, United States - 17_EM | ecosystem: Host-associated > Plants > Roots > Unclassified | place... | reverse complement strand
CTGCCATAAATTCTTCGTGGAAACTGTCAGCCATTAGATTAGGCTTTTCTTCATGTGGGTCGTATGGAAGGTCAAATGGATTTTTGGTTGGTAACAGAATGGAAGGGGCTGAACCGGGTATTTGGTCATCTGAACTCTTAGAAACGTGGAAAGTGTTGCTTCTGGCAACCATAACAGGATGCCTTGGACCTGAACCGGCAATACTATTCATTTTGAACGACTTTCTTGCTTTACGTCTTGCAATTAGCATCTCCAGCCTCCTATTTCTTTCTATCTCGGAATTCCCAAGATCCATGACATTCTTTTGATCATACTCGGTCCATTGTACAGCGTTTTCCCCACCCTTTTCCGATTCTTCTTCTTCATCATCATCATCTGCTTCGGAGCTTGAGCTCTCCAACTCCACTTCACCACCAACTTGAAGTTTTGTAGGCTGCTCATTAAAGCCATCACATGAGACAGCATCAGGATTTGGCGCCTGGCCGAGTTCTGAAATATTCTCACCGATGGACACATTGTGAGAGGAACTTTCTCCGCTATTCAAAGCACGGCTTTCTTTCTCCTCCATGATTATTTTTGGTTTTTCTTCGGCCAAGGCAGTTCTACCAATCAATTCATCATTTGAAATCATGGGGGAAACCATATCCTTTTCCTCTTTAACAGCATGTGCATCCGATTCGTCAATATTGTTCTTGTTGACATTTCTCTGCAACAGTCTCCGAGATTCAATAGAAGAGATCCCATGTTCCTTCCTCTCATCCCCGTGTTGGATTTTGGGACGTTGTGTATTCAAATAATAATGGATAAAAACAGCAGTGCAGCCAAGAAATGGTAGAGAGTAAATCAAGAAAAAGAATACTGAAGGAAGAAACAGGTATAAAATCAGCAAGGATAACAAAACACCTGAAGCAAAGGGATATTTTTGTGCCAATGCAGTACAAGTATTTATGGAAAATTTAACAACTCCCCACATGAAAGCTTGAAATTCCTTTGCATCAATACCCATTTTCATCCCTAAACAAACTACAAGGAATCAAAGAGATTGAAATTAATTTGAATGTGCAGTTCACAGGCTGCCTCTAATTATTGGCAGTTTTCAGACTTTTAAGAATATATTAGATATTAACAGACCACCATTTCAAGTACAGTCGGATCAGCCAGGTATCGATGGCCACCAAAACAAAATGAAGGATTCAAGTCAATCTTATGATCCAAAAAAAATCGGGGCTTGACAAAGAGAGGTCAGCTGTATCCAAGAATGACAACCAAGAAAAAACTTTTATTTGTTCATTTTTAGATATATTTGGTTGGTTGTGAGCTCTGAGAGATCCTTTTATTTTGGAAATTCACTTCTGTTTTTCTCTTCCTCCTCCTTGTTCCTGGTGGAAAAAAACAAAAAGCTAGATGAATTAATATTTAATAAATAAAATAATATTTTTGGTTGGGATTCAATATGAAATTAACAATACATTTACACACACGTGACTTAATTATAAATTACTTATTTATAAATTAATAATATCCCTATAATTAAAATTATAACAAATCACAAGTTTTATATCAACTTATCCGTTTTCATCAAAATGACAATAAGACTTGATGTCATGCTTTGGTTTGAAACACTTGAGCCAACCTACCTTGAGAAAAATAAAATTATAACATATCTATAAGCTATATCTTTTTATAAGCTTCTTTGCGGTAATTTTTTTTATTATTATAATCACGTGCTTTTGGTATTGAATAAACCACTCTCAAAGAACCTTCTCTTACTCTGAAAATTTTGTGTTTTTGTATCACTTCACATCATGTTTTTTTAATAGTGGTTGATAAATATTATAATGATTATTTTTTATTATTATTAACATGGATGTTTAGGTCATTTTACGTGCACCTCGACTAATTTTATGGACCCTAAAATTAACAACTATATAAGTTTTTATTAATCCTGATATTTGTGGTACTCGAATTAAATATTATAATAACCACTTGATTGTATTTGATATTGTTGTGGGCTTTACTTGGAAGTCAAACTTTTCTAACACCCACGACTACAATTGCTTTTGTAACCAAGTTGGATTTTTTATATTGCATTGACACAATGCTATACTCATTTCATTCATTGTTGATTTTTTTATATCTTGAGATCGAAAGCCATTGTGTTTAGCTTTACTTGTTAGAGATATTGCATGTTCTTTTATATATGTTTTTGCTTGAATTAATATGTATGAAGTTTATTAATTAAATATATGTTTAATGTAATTTTAGTTTGTTATAAAAAAAAAATGGATAGATACATTACTTCTATCAGATATGACTAATTCATAAACTTATTTTGGTTGAATAAATACATAAAATACCGATAATTTATAATTTGATAATTAGGTAATATTCGTGTAATCACAATATACAATAAACATATTAAGTTAAATGTTTTGAAAAAGAAAAAAGAATACCTTGATAAATTATTATTTTTGTTAATTAATGTATAAATTATTAATTTATTAATTTATTGATTAAATAATAAATTTCTATGGTTCCAAAGATATTAATTTATTGAGGTTTAGTTGTATACTAGATAGGGATTTGCTCTATATTGTGAATCCAAGCTAATTTTTTGTAAAATGTTTAGGCACCACAAGTGTATTTTTTTAAAAAAATCTAATAACTCGAGTTATAGCTTCGACCAACCATTTAGCCTTGGAAAAATTAATCTAGTCAAAACCTATTGATCTTTTTCTTTTTTAAAGAGGAACAATGTCATTTTTATATATTTATAAAATAAAAAAAAGGTTGACTTAGGTTAAACCACCTTACTCGGGGCTCGAGACTTGCTCCAGGTTTATCCCCGAGTCTGGTTTGATAAGTATATGATAGATAATTGTGACACGGGTCATTAGAATTGAAGCACCATACATGAAAAGACAAAGAAGTATAATCCTTAACAAATTAAATGTTGAATGATGTAATTAGTAAAAAAATCAATAAAAAAAAGGATCTAAAATAAAAAAAAATAGCAATCTCGACCCGACAGTTTGACTTCTAACCTAGGTGATCTGAGGCCTCGGTCGGGCCTTGTTCTAATAAAAATAAAAAGGAGAATTGACCCGGTATGATCCAGATAAAAAATGGAGTTGACCCACAGCCCAATAAGCCATGGGAAAACCTATTCAAAACTCTTTGACCCTTTTTTTTCTTTTCAAAATGATATCATTTTTATATGTTTATAAAAAAATGAGTTGACACGAGTCAACCAACCTAACCTGGGTCAACTCACTTAACCCGTGACCCCGGATTTGCCTTGGGTCAATCCCAAGATAAGTTTAAAAGCTACACCATGGATAACTTTTAAAACTCGTGATATGGGTCATTATACCGGGAGTACTATACATGCAAAAATCAAGAAATCCAATCCTCAACAAATTAAATATTGAATGATGAAATTGAAAAGAAAAAAAAAACTACACAAGAATTTAAAATAAAATATAGCAATTAAAAGAATAAGGATGAAAATAAAATAATAAAAAATAGAGGGCAAGAACAATTCTTTGATTGGAGAGTTAAATTAAAACAAAAAAAATAAGAAAATGGCAAAAAAAATCATAAGTGTAAGGATCAAATTAGAAAAAAAAAATTAAAGACTGAGATTGAAATAACAAACAAAAAGAGAACAAACTTTCATTTATTGGGAAGAAAAGAAAAAAAGAGAGAGAGAAAAAGTTAATCGGTGACAAGCCGCCACACCGTCAACAACGCGCATTGCACCAGATTACCCTCCATGTAATGGAAAGGCTTGTTTGGTCATCGAGAGGCGCAATCCATGCACTGACGCGTGATAAACATGCGTCAACAACTTTATTAATTAAAAAAATAATATCTAGAAGAGAAAATTACCAAATTACCCTCCATGTTTTATATATATATATATCCATCCTTGTACAATTTTTAAATGATTAATAGATGATATAAAAAATTAAGATTATGATTTTCTAGAAAGGATAAAAGTATCACTTTATTGTAACAATTAATAGAAAATATATACCTTTGTATAATCTTTAAATGATTAATAGATCGTATGTAAAAAAATTAAAATATTCTTAAAATTGAAATTATGATTTTTTTAGAAAGGATAAAAGCATGCAGCGATGAAATGAAAAATATATCTAACTTGCTTTCTGTTTTAGTTATTTCTTTATTGTTTTATTTGGGTTGTTATAATTTTTATTTCTTAGCATGCCTAGGCACTCGTGGAGAATGAGGGTTTTTTATTATGAGTATTTTCTCAAAATAACACTTTCTCAAAAACGTTTGGAGAGGGTGCACAGTTCAAAAAGTTTTTTGAAAAAATAACATTTAATGAGTTGTGTTGTTAGGGACGTTGCAATTATATAAATTATGTAATTTTAAAATAACTTATTTGTTGATGTAATTTTATTCTCAATATTAGTTCATTTAATTTCAAATAATTATTATACCTATCAATGAAAATAACTTCTTGTATTCAAATTAAATTTGAATGGGATTATTTAACCTAGTATATTAATTAATAATTATGATAATTATCAATGAAAATTTAAATTTTAATAAGATTTCTTAACTTAGTAGATTAATTAATAATTATGAATAAAATTTGGGAATAAAATGATGTTATTGAAAATAAAAAAGAGATAAAAGATATATATTAAATTAAAAAGGTTACATTGTTCTATTATGTTATTATCTATTAAATTGTGTTATTAAAAATAATGTAATTTATGTTATTATCAATAGCGCACTCTAGCGGTTAAGGCAATGCTATATCACTACAAAGGTGAGAATACAAGTTCGATCCTCAGGAAACGCACTTATTGGGAGGGGTAGTCACAAACCCCGAACGGGTCTAGTCTCACTATTTAAAAGGGTGTGAGAATACCCGAATAAGAACGAAAAAAAATAACAAAACTCTGAACGATAGCTTAACTGGTCAAGCCTTAAAATTGTTCCTCAATGATCACAAGTTCGAGTCCTCTCAGGACCACTAGAGATTTATATGGTTGTTAATTTTAGAATCCATGAAATAGTCGACGTGCGTGCAAGTTGGGCCGAATAGCATGTTAATAAAAAAACAAAATAGAAGAAAGATAAGACCCCAATTAAATTGAAATCTGCCTCACACTTATCCTTAAGTAATAATAATTAAAAAAAGAAAAAAAAGGCACCTGCCCCTCATTATCATAATCTCCTAATAGATTTGCTTTTATAAAACACAGAATATGTACAGTTTAATTAAACTAATTAATCAATTCTTTTTCAAATACTCGAGGTAGCATTTGAATATCAAAGATAAAAATTGGAATGAGAAATTCATGGTTGGTTCTCGTCGTGTCTGCGATTTCTTGTTTCCCCTCCTTCCTCTGCGGCTAGCGGTCGTAAATGGCCAAATCAGGGGTCGAATATGGCCAAAAAGAGGCCTCATTTCAGTCGCTCAGAAGCCACAAAACCGAGCCCAGTCATTCCTCCTCCACTGAAAAATCAAAGAGTGTGGCTCTTGTTGCCTGAGCGAGTGTTGTGTCTCTCGCGCCCACCGCAATTCTTCCTCACACGTGCTCACCTCACAACCTCAGATAAGACAACCACATATGGACATCACCGCAGCTAATCTTTGCCCATTCTTCTATCCAGTGCCTCTCGTCCCCATCAAACAGACGTTTGGAATAACTACAAATCAGTCCCCAAACATTACTTAATAGATCTAAAAAAAGCTTCGGGGCCAAATAGTTTTTATGATAATGAGGGGCTGGGTAGGAGGTTTCAAAATTGACATCTTAAATTAAGTTTAATAATAATATACAATAATTTTTATGAATAAAATAATTTTTTAGATTTTTTTTTTTAATTTGAGCAATAACATAATACAAACTCATAAACTAGTCTACGTTTAGGTAGACTTCTAATTTTTAACATATCTCTAAAAATATATTATTATATTTTTAATAATATATTTTAAAAAAGAAAGAAAAATAATTAAATATAGTATGATACTCGTATCATTAAATTGATAAAAATAAATAAAACAAAGAAAGAGTAATTTATTATTTTTTTTCTATTGTTTAAAAATGTGTATTAATGGAGTAATTTTCTATTTTATATATATGCATATCAAATTTAGTTATCATAATACGTAAATATATTGAATACAATAAATGTGTTTCTATCAATAAAAACTATATACATTTAATTTTTTTGAGCTTAATTTTATAAATTCTAATTTTTCGGTAATGAAAATTGACATGGAGGGATACAAATGTTAAACCAAAGAAAGTTTGTGGAAAACTTAGCAATACATCAAAACTCGAGGACTGAATTTATCTAGGTGGCTGATTTGTAATTATCCATATAAGTAACGATAGCACGAGGGAAATTATTACTATATAATATTCAACAGCCTTAATCTGACGGCAAATATTCAACGGTGATCTTCCCTTCCCTGCAATATCTCCTCCATAGCAAGAAATTTTGTGTTCTTTCTCTCCGGCCAACAAACACGTCCCCATAATAAACATGCATGTCTGTCTGATTGAGTGTTTTCTTAATCTATCATGTTAAGGGTTTAGGGTTTCAAAAAAAATTTATATAACAAAGCATGTCATCGATGCTTGAAATTCTAAGACCAATAACGCACATCTCTCCTACTCTTCCTCCTCCTCTTACTAAATTTCATTCAATTCGACTCCAGTCTTCTAGGGTTCTCCACCACCGTTTTGCCCCAAATATTAATAATAATTGCCTCTCTTTTCCTTCAATTAATCCCAAATCCTTCAGTTTTTTATCCAACACCAAAATCAGAGACTATAAAATCTTAGCTAAATGTCAAGAAAGCGATTCCACCGAGAAAACAAGCACCGAAACCGAACCACCAAACAATCCTCCGTCAGCGCCGTCTTCGTCGTCTAATTCGGGGTCCAAGCAGAAGAGAGAGAAGCGAGGGAAAAGCGAATGGTGGTTTTCCAAGAAGCAGAATTGGAAATGGCAACCTTTAATTCAAGCGCAAGAAATTGGTGTCTTGCTTTTGCAATTAGGGATTCTTATGTTCGTTATGCGGTTGCTCCGACCCGGAATTGCTTTGCCCGGGTCGGAGCCGACGCAACCCACTACCTTTGTCAGCGTGCCCTATAGTGAGTTTTTGAGTAAAATTAGCAGTAATCAAGTGCAGAAAGTGGAGGTTGATGGCGTGCATATAATGTTTAAGTTAAAAAATGAGGGAATTAGTAGTCAAAAGAGTGGTGGTGGTGGTAGTAGTAGTGAAGTGGTTAGTAGCAAGTTTCAAGATTCGGAGTCTTTGTTAAGGAGTGTGACGCCTACGACAAAAAGGATTGTGTATACTACGACGAGACCTACTGATATTAAGACTCCTTATGAGAAGATGCTGGAGTATCAGGTGGAGTTTGGTTCGCCTGATAAGAGGTCCGGTGGATTCTTGAATTCGGCATTGGTGAGTTTTGATTGGAAGTTAATTAGGAGGAATTGGTGTAAATATACTGTTTTTTTTTATTTCCTGTTTAAGTTTGCCGGTTGAGTTTGATGATATAACTGTTGCAAGTTTATGTGTTGCATTTAGTTTGGTTTTTAAGTACATTGCTAGAGTAGACTAGCATTGATGTTGAAAATATGAAGCAAACATCCATTCAATAGGGATTGGACGTTTGCAATCTGATTGAGAGAATCATTTTTTATCCTCAAAATTTCATTGTCCGAGGTTTTGTTTTCCTACCAGATACTGATATGCATATGAATTGTGAAGTTATTGATTATGGATCCTAGATTGAATCCAACATATTAAATTATAGTTTTAACAGAGTTGTTGTCATTATTACTGGCAATTTGATAACTCTCATAGAGAATTAGCACCAATTTTTAGCTAATTGCCTCATTGTTCACGCTCTATTAGCATGATCGATCACACTTTTCTTCCTTTGATTTTACATTTTCTCCTATGCTGTTCTTGTCATCTACCTCATTTGTGCTGATCATAGGTCACTAGCCCTTGTCTGCTCAAAATGGATGGTGCATGTGATATTACTTCTTCTTTTTTTTATTCTTTGGATGAAACTTAACTGTTATTAGAGGAAAATGAAGAGAAGAATGCTACAAGATATGGCATGGGGTAATCGCAATCATGAAATTCTAGATATTGGACTTTCAAAGTCTCATGTAATATCAGCTGATGAAACTCCTCAGCTTGGCTAAGAGCCTATATTTTGCTTCTTCTTTTTAGGATGGTGCTTCGCAGAAGATCTCCTGGATGAACCAAAAAATAGAAAAGAATCTCCCTCATATATCTATACACTTTTCTGCAGTCATTTGTTCTCATTGCTGTGTGTTGGGCTTGTGTTGGGGGGGTAGGTGCACCTAGTGCTTTGAAAGATGGAAAGACAAATTATTGAGGTTTTCTGCTGTGTTGTTGCAGGAGATGTTTCACTAGATGGAGATTAATATCTCTTTCTTTCTTCTGTTCCTTTCAGATAGCTTTGTTCTATGCAGCTGTGCTTGCGGGGCTTCTGCACCGTTTCCCTGTTTCCTTCTCTCAGGTGCTAACTTTCATCCTACCTTTTCAATTGTCTTGAACCTTATGCAATGTAGCAAGATTTTGAGTGGATCTATGCAAAGTTGTGCAGCATAAAGCTGGTCAGATTAGGAACCGCAAGTCTGGGGGCTCTGGAGGTTCAAAAGATTCCGAGCAAGGTGAAACAATAACTTTTGCCGATGTAGCTGGTATTGATGAAGCTAAGGAAGAGCTAGAAGAAATTGTGGTGTGTTATATTGGACCTCTTCATTAGTCCAATGGACCATCATGTCTTGCTCAGTGTTCTAAATCCTCTCTACTAATTCAGTAAAATGATCTTTACAGGCTGATGTTTACTGTACAGGAATTTCTCAGGAATCCAGACAGGTATACCAGACTTGGTGCTCGTCCTCCTCGAGGTGTTCTTCTGGTGAGTAAAGAAAGAAAAACTCAAGATGGAAGTTTATTGCATGGCAACAAGCTGACTGTTCCTCCAATCTCCAGCAAAAATCACCCCTAATTACTTGCACATTTCAACTTTGCTGGCCTCAGTTAAAATAAACTGCATACACATCACTCCACCAATCATCTCATTGTCCTTTTCAATGTTCACCAGATTGGACAATTGACAAAGATAACATGAGAAAGTAAACTGTGAACCCAAAAAATGGAAAATTGTTGATCTCTCTAACTGCTGTATATAGCCGTGTTTCTTCTCTTTTAAATATAAATGCTGTATTTTATCACTCTCGCACTCTGGGTCTCCCTAATTTTGTTCGTTCTCCAGTTCCCCATCCACTACCAGCATGCATGTCTTTGCTGAAATATCGTTTGATGACTTGCCTGATCCAAGAGAATAAATATAAGAGGCTGCAATGATTTATTCTATGGTTCAATTTTTTCATAAGTTCAGTGAGAATTATTTTTGTCTATCTTACAGGTGGGCCTTCCTGGGACTGGTAAGACACTTCTAGCAAAGGCTGTTGCTGGAGAAGCTGAAGTTCCCTTTATAAGTTGTTCCGCAAGTGAATTCGTAGAGTTGTATGTTGGCATGGGTGCCTCCCGTGTGAGAGATCTCTTTACCCGGGCAAAGAAGGAGGCACCATCCATAATATTTATTGATGAGGTAAGATTATGGGAATTTCTATCGTGTTGGGACATTATATCTTAAAAACCAAGGATGTTTTAATGCAAGTTACATTTTTCCATATGCAGATAGATGCTGTGGCAAAAAGTCGTGATGGAAAATTCCGCATTGTTAGCAATGATGAAAGGGAGCAGACTTTGAATCAGTTGCTCACTGTATGCCTCTTTCTTGAAAGTATTATTCATTTCTGAAATGTTCCTGGCTATGTCACTGCTGAAGTTGAAATGTTTGAAATGCATCGCAGGAGATGGATGGGTTCGATAGCAATTCTGCTGTGATTGTTCTTGGTGCAACAAATCGCTCTGATGTGTTAGACCCTGCACTCCGCCGACCAGGAAGATTTGATCGCGTGGTTATGGTTGGTACTCTGATTCACTTACATCTTGGCACACACTTTATAGTTCAACAATAACAGATGTCACCGCGATTTGTCTCATCTCTGTCTTTAGGTGGAAACACCTGATAGAAATGGAAGAGAAGCCATTTTAAAAGTACATGTTTCCAAGAAGGAACTACCTCTAGGAGAGGATGTTGACCTCAGTGATATTGCCTCTATGACTACTGGTTTTACTGGGTATTCCCTCCCACGACCAATTTTAGATTTTGTGTCTCATTTTTGGCTAAGTTAGCACGAGTGACCTTTTAATTCTTACTTCATGCAGGGCAGATCTTGCAAATCTGGTAAATGAAGCTGCTTTGTTGGCTGGAAGGAAAAACAAAGTAGTGGTGGAGAAACTTGATTTCATTCAGGCAGTGGAGCGGGCAATAGCGGTATCTCTCTCTCTCTCTCTCTGTCTCTCTCTCTGTATGTATGTGTGTGAGAGTTGCAGGATGGTGTTGTGACTGCAGGAAATCTCCTCTTTTTATGATCAATTTCTTGTTTTCTCAGGTGCTGCTTTCCTAATTTGATTTATAGTTTAGACATTTTTATCTGTTGACAAGACATTGACAATTGATAATGATTTAACCTCTTTCACGATTTAGTTCCTTTTGGTGACTTATGACAGTTATTTAAAACTCCCAAAAATACATGTAGGACACCTGCAGAAAGTTTTTGAGTGAATTTTACCTTGTTTTTCAATGGCCACTGTGTTTATATGTGTTCATACTTGGTGTTAATGAGGTAAAAGCCAATATTAATTCAACAAGAAAAAATCAAGATTTGCTGTCTGTTCTGCATCAATGCTGTGAAAAGTGTTATATATATATAACACTTTTCACAGCATTGAAAGATTGATAGATGAATTGGGGTTTTACTAAAGGAAGTTTTCTAGGGTTTTGATGGAGCAATTTAATATGATACATGATGCTTACAATATCAAAGGATACAAGATTCTATGCTGCACTTTTGGATTTTCTCAAAGCATCTCAACCAAGGTCCCATGGGTTTGGATTTTCTCAAAGCATCTCAACCAAGGTCCCATGGGCATTACATATGGAAGCAGGGTTGCAGTTAAGCATTTGAAATTTCTGCAGAACTGTCCTGGCATTGAAAAAAAATTACATAACTATATGGATTTTGGGATTTCTTGTAACCACGAATGTAAGACTCCCCTAAAATGGGAAATGAAACCGTGCATGATATTTAATAAGACCTACTAACATCAGTAGACCATATCTAAGACCCAATAAAAAATAACCCAGCTGATAGCTGTGGATATAATTTTTAAAGTACTCGTGACCTATAAAATTTAAGAAAACTTCAACAAAAATAAACAACCAACATGCTTAGCTAAGTATATATAAAATAGGACTCTGTGCCTAGACTGGAGAAGGCCCCTAGAGGCCCTGCAGTTAATTTGGAGATGTTAAAGGCCCTTTGTCCTGCAACAATTGGATTCTGATTTTTGCTGCTTTTATCTGTATCTTCAAGTGCTTTGGGCCTGTATATAATGTTGTCTTCCACAAGCTCAGAGAGCATTTTCCAGTGCACTTGCTTATCTTTGTATTACTCCTAGCTCCTCTGTTTTGCAAGTTTTAATCGTATCATGCTCTTATCTATTCAGTGCACATTTTGTGCTTTCATGGTTGTGGTGACTTTGTGCCTAAGTTACCAAATGTCCTCCCTTCCCTCCCTCCTTAATGGCCAATAAGATTCGGTTATAATTGAAAAGGGAGTTTGTAAACCTTGAGTATAATGCAAGAACTGAACCAATCATTTGTTTTCATAGGGCATTGAGAAGAAGACTGCCAGGTTGCAAGGAAGTGAGAAGGCTGTGGTTGCACGCCATGAAGCCGGTCATGCAGTAGTAGGTACTGCTGTTGCTAATATCCTTACTGGACAGCCACGTGTTGAGGTAAACATCACAGGAACACTTTTACTGATTGTGGTGTAAGTTTATTTGTCATTAGTGAGGCTGCATCCACGGGAATTATGCCACCCTTAATGGCATGTCCATACTGTGTCATATTGTCATGTGCTTGAGGAGATTACTTGAGCTCAAAAGCATTGTTATCATTGATTGCTCACTGCATTTTCTATTTTCTCATGTCTGATTTTCTAATTGGGCTGGAATAGAGACTTTCATGGAGAAATTTTTTATATATGGAATCCTGGGATATCCAAATCCTAACAGCTGTTTATATACTTAATTCTAAAGTAGTCATTGAATTGAACAATCAAATGAGAGACTTTTTTTTCTGGACTTCTAGGAAGAAAAACGGATGGAAGTAAATACTTTTAACACTACTAATATCAAAATTAGTGGATTCTTTTTTATTAGAACTACTGCCTGGATTTTCTTGGGCATACGAACTTACATAAAGTCAGAAATGAGACATCATATTTAGACCACTTATAATTTACCGAATGGTATATAGAATAGACAGTAACAATTACTTCTTTGCATATCATTAGAAGTTGAGCATATTACCAAGGTCAGGAGGGGCATTGGGCTTTACTTATATACCAGCAACAAACGAGGATAGATATTTGCTCTTCATTGATGAGTTGCGCGGCCGCTTGGTTACTCTTCTCGGAGGACGGGCAGCAGAAGAAGTTGTGTATTCAGGTCGTGTCTCAACAGGTGCCCTGGATGATATTCGGCGGGCTACTGATATTGCATACAAGGCAGTAGCTGAATATGGTCTTAATCAGACCATAGGTCCTGTGTCTTTAGCAACACTTTCTGGAGGAGGGATGGATGACTCTGGAGCTGCTCCATGGGGAAGGGATCAGGTGCTGTGTTATTTAAAGTTCGCTTCCTTCATCTCATGTAGTATGGTCGAAAACTGACATGAAATTGATTGCCACAGGGGCATCTTGTTGATCTTGTTCAAGGAGAGGTGAGAGCATTGCTGCTATCTGCCCTTGATGTAGCACTTTCCGTTGTGCGTGCTAATCCAACTGTCTTGGAGGGACTTGGTGCCCATCTGGAAGGTAATATTTGACGCTAGCTAAATTCAGTACCATAGTGTTTGGTGCATTATGTTATTGATGCATTGCCAAGTTGGAGTCCATTAATTGCCACACATTCTTTCTAGTTGTCCTTTTAATATGCCAATACCATTGACTATGGTTCATCTTAAAACTGTTAAACTGCTTAGCTGGTATGGCGTGTACCTTTCCTCAATGCATTGCATGAGATACATAGTTTGTATTTGTTGTCAGATACCATCCAGGGTGCCCAGCCCACAGAAGTTGATGTAGGTTAGATTCTGGGTTTGCATATTGAATTTCTTATGATACTGGGTTGCTGTAAATTCAGTGTTTGTTATGTTTCGAAGAGTTACTACCTGTAATTTCCATAATGTTCTGACTTTTACTCTTTTTCAACGGCTTGGTCAGAGAAAGAGAAAGTAGAAGGCAAAGAGCTGCAAGAGTGGTTGAAGTTGGTAGTTGCTCCAAAAGAGCTTGTGCTCTTTGTCGAGGGCAAGCAAGAATCTCTTCTCCCGCTGCAAGCAGGCTCCTAATGAACAATGATTGTGCTCTCAGCTCTTCATTATCAGGCAAAAGATGGAGCTAGCCTGTAGCGCCTCCAGCCATTATAATATTGATGAACTTAGTGGCATGATCTTTGAGCTCACCCCTACAGCATTGTATATTTCAATGAGGTAAATTTTTGGCGTCTTTTAATATTTACTGGTCCAAGGGCATAAGGAATGGTGGAAAGCTGCAGATCTGCCGCTGCCGCTGCCAGAGCTTAGTCAAGTCTCTCACCATCTTGACATTACCCCCTTGTACACTACTAGTTGGTTTTGAAATCCATTGTCCATTGGCAATTATTTCAGGTGGTACAGTGTCAGGTCTATGGCAATTGTATCTTTTTTTATTATTATTATTATTTTCAGTTGTATACATGATTATTCTGTGAAATATACATAATAACAGTCCACACAAGCTGGTTTGGTAGAGGCCTGAAGAAACGTTGTGCACTGTTTTCCTCACCGGAATTATACAAGTCATTTCTTTCTTACGTACTCTTGCGTCTAAATTTCGGGTGGAACCTCGCTGTCTAGGACCCTGGGATGTGAGGATGGAACCCATATTGTAGTGATGCTCTATGCTTTCTGTTTCACTGTAGAGAGGAACTCGATTGGTCAGGTAAATTTGTGACGAAGCTGTTCTGCAGCCTAGCAAATCTAGTGTGTACGGGGAATGATAAGCAGGGAAAAGACATTAAATGGAGAACCATTGGTTGAAAAACTATAATGGATTCCCGACGAGTTAACTGTACGAAAATTTCAATGCTTAAGAGCCTGGAAGCTCGTTTAAGTCTCTTTTACAGTGCGTGTTTTTATTTATTTTTAGATGCATTTAAAAAATGCTTCTGTCATGAAAAAAAATTAATATATTTTTAAATAAAAAATAATTTTAAAAAATACTATCCGTAGCTATAAATCTGAGTGGTTTATCAGCCAGCCACCGAAAGAGGAGGGAAGGGAAGTGCAAGACGAGTAGTCAAGTGGTGCCTAGACATATCTGCACTTGATGATCTGTCATGTAGAGTGATGGCGATTCATCACATTGATATTTTTCCCGAGTCTAAAATATCAGCGTTGCTTTCGGGAAATGACTCATCTTCCGTCTCTTCCTACAGGAAAAATACAGGAGTCTTGAGGAGGACCACACGTCGCTTGATGCCTCTACACCAAAATATAGCCTTGGCTTGGGTGAAGAGTTTAATCAAGAGGTGTGTAGCATTAATTTCCTGCAATTCATTACCACGAAAAATGAATTGGAGCTTATCATGGTTTTGTCTAAAATTCATTATTTAATAATTCAGAGTTTCAAGCACTCGTTGTCTCTACTCTCCAGGTTTTGGAATTTGGAGCGACTCTTGGAAGTTAAATATTTTTCTATAATTTATCTGCTAGTTTAAATCATTGATAATTATGGAAAAAAACACATATAATGCTAAAAAAATGCATTCCTTTAATTACCGTTCTCAAATAAAAACATAATAATACTTTACAAAAGATAAAATAAAATAAAAATAGTATGATGAAATTGTTAATATTTTTTTTTAAAAAAAATAACTTGACTAATTCAGTAAAGCTAATTAAGAAAATAATATAACAAAAATAATTATGCAAGAAGTCATCTGATATGCGTGTTTTCGGTTGAAGAATCAAACTTGGAGTATTTCAAATACAATTAATCCTACATCTTTACTTTTGGATATCATCAAAGCTTTAGGAAACCTTGAAAAAAAATCAGACTTGAACAATAGGGAACTTACAAAAAATAATAAATAAAATAACTCAAGATAACTTAAATTATTTTAAAAATTCATAAAATATCACATAGAATGTAAATAAAAAAAAACAGAGCGTGATCACTAATAATATAAATGATGAAATTAAAAAAAATTAAAAAAAAAAACAAATCATGCAAACATGAACGAACCTTCTAAATCTGCACTAAGATCTTAAACTCATAACCCATTAAATTCTAGATTCATACTAAATCAAGAAACTCAGTTCTTAACCAATTTAATGTTTATTAGCCAAAATATATATAACAAAGAATAACAAATAAAAGAAAAAAGCTCTGGTTATTTTCAAAATCAATAAAAAAACCCTATAGAAAGCAACTAAATAAAAATAACAGAACCCAATATCCAATAAATGTTGAACGATGAACTTAAAAAACATAGCTTAAAGAAAAGAAAAGAAAAACAAGTAAATTAGATCGAACCTTCCAAATCTGGATTAATCTTCAAAACCCAAAGCCCATGAAATCATAGACACAAGATCAGTCAGTAAGGTCAATTTTCTACTTATCTAATGTTGAATAACGAGATTAGAAAAAAATTATCAATTTAAAAAATGTGTCGAAGCAATAAAAATTACGATGATGAAATTTGATAGGAAAAAAACCTTAACAGTGATGAAATTTTTTTAAAAAAATATTATCATAGATAAAAGAAATAACAATCAAAAGATGAGAACTAAATTTGAAACATTAAAAAAATCAAAATGGATGAAATTAAAAATGAATTTTAATTTTATAAATTATTTTACAAAATTTAGTCCAAAAATTAAGGGATGGAATCTGAAGAAAAATATAAATTTAAAGAATTAGCAAAAAAACCCAAAAGAAAAAGATTCAAGATAACGAGAGTTATTTTTAAGACAAACAAAAAATTCTACAAAAAGCAAATGAATGAAAAAAAAAAAAACCAAGTTTCCAATTGAATAAATGCAAAAGGATAAAAACAAAACAAAGCAAAACCGACATGAACCTTTAAACCCGGTATACTCTTTAAAACCCGCAACTCATGAAATCTTGAACTTAGGTTCAATTAAGAAACTTGGTTCTTAATCAAGTTAATGTTGAAGGATGGAATCGTGAAAAAAAATATCAATTTGAAAAACTTGTTAAAAAACTTGTTAAAGTAAAAAAAATAACAATAAAAAAAAACAAAGATCAAATTTGTTAGGTAAAAAAATCCAATGAGGATGAAATTGTAAAAAAAAAAATTAAAAAAGAATCTCAAACAAAAGAGATAACGATTAAAAGAATAGAACCAAAAAAAATATCAATTTGAAAAACTTGTTAAAAAACTTGTTAAAGTAAAAAAAATAACAATAAAAAAAAACAAAGATCAAATTTGTTAGGTAAAAAAATCCAATGAGGATGAAATTGTAAAAAAAAAAATTAAAAAAGAATCTCAAACAAAAGAGATAACGATTAAAAGAATAGAACCAAATTTAAAAGATAAAAAATGAAAAAGGATGAAATTAAAAAAGAATTATAATTTTATAGATTATTTAAGATTAAAAAAATAGTAATTAAAATGACACTAACCAGATGTTAAGTAAAGAAAAATTAAAAGGGTTGGGCTGAAATTTTGAAGAGGATGTCACAAAATTCTAGATGGATAGAGGGAAAAAAAGAAAAAAAAGATTGAGGCTTCTTAAACGTCATTGAAAATGGTGGTATTTGGTGACTGAACGACTTGTACACGTCACTCAAAAGGCATGAGGGCCCCACTTGTTGGCGCATACGTGGCATGTGCCAACAAAGTTTTTTTTAATATTAAACATTTATTAAATTATAAAAATACCCACATGTTAACTTAGTATTAACAAAAAAAAATCATGATGAAAAGATATAAACACCTCTAGAGAATAGTTTTGTTAATTTTGAACCGATGAGTAGTTAAATAACATAATTTTAATTAAAAAAATTGAAAAAAAAAGAAGACATAAAAGTCCCTGGACTAAGTCATTGTTTTTTTTGTTCCCAGGGTATTTAAGAAATTTAACTATTTGAAAATAACATTGAATCAAAATAGAAAAATCATTTTGCCCTCAAATCCTAGGTAAATGTTTTTTTGAGCCAAGAGAAAATTTGTCATAACATTGTTTTATTGAATAGTGTTTATTGGTTTGGGTTATATTGCGGGAAGGGTTTTTTTAACACAAGAAAATATCTAGGTGTTGCTAATATTTTTTATAGTATAACAAATTTTAAAACCGTGTCAAGGTCAACCCAATGTAACCCCGATCAATTTGGTAAGTCCAAAGATAACCCAAATGATCAGTAAAAATATAGTTTGTTTCAAAATAAATATTCAAGATGACTTTTTAATATATATATTTGAGAGAGAGAGAGAGAGAGAGAGAGATGATCAATTTGGGTTAATCTGTCAATTTACATGTCTGGTCATGAGAACATGATAACCCCATAAAAAATAAATTATGAAGCCTAATTTTTAATAAATTCAATGTTGATGGATTGAAAAAAAAAATCAATTAAAAAAATTACCTGAAAAAATAACTTGAGTCAACCTATCAAACTCGCATATCGGATTATGAGATTGAGATAACCTAATATAAATAAAATTAAAATAAATTATGAAACTCATTTATCAATTAACCTAGTGTTGAAAGATGAAAATGAAAAAAAAAATGATTAAATAAAGAACAAAAAAACCCGATCCAAGTTATTCAAGTTAATCCGCCAAACTCGTGACCCGAATCATGAGACAAAAATAACCTCATAAAAAGAAAATCAAAACAAATCATAAAGTTTAATTATCAATCAACTCAATATTGAAGAATAAAATTTAAAATAAAAAAAACTAAAAAAACAAAACTTAAGTCAATCTATCAAATCTACATTCTAAATTATGAGATTAAGATAATTTCATAAAAAATTTAATTTAATGTGAAAGTTGAAACTGAAATTTTAAAAAAAATAGGTTGTAAAAAAAAATTAAATGAAAAAAAACTATTACATGAATAGTGTTTTACCAGGAAGATTCTTTTATTTTTTGTTTTCTTAACAATTCTATTAACTACTCCAGAAATAGACGGATATATTTAGTAGAAAATGTTTAACCACGTATTCAAATCCCGTTTGTCGGCCAACCCTTTTTTATTTTCCGTTCACTGTCACCATTCCAAATCACTTTATTTGGAAAAAAATCAGCAACCAAACTCCATCAATTTTGTCGGCATCCTGCTCCTCTCAAATTTTCTAGTGCCACTCCAGTCCAGTCCTACTCGTGTGATCAGCACGTGACTGAACTTGGACTAAGTCTTTGGAGAGATATTTAATGCCGCTTAAGGAGGAGTGAGAGTTATATATATTCCACGTCAGCAAGCGATAACTTTTTATGACCTCCTCTTTCATTCATCACTCCTTGCCTGTGATTTATCAGGTAAGGTAACTGCCCGAGTCCACATACACACGTATACAGAGAAGAGAGAGAGATTTTTAAGGATTTTTATTTTTTTTATTTTTAAATTATTTTGATACGATAATATTAAAAATAAATATTAAAAATAAAAAAATATTATTTTAATATTTATTTTTTTTTTAAAAAAGAAACGATTGAAATCCGAAGATATAAATGAGCACCATCAATCGAGACTACCAAAAAGTAAAAGTACCGAAGCCAGCGGGAGTGCCATCTCAGCTTCTATCGGCACCTCTCCCTCACTCACTCATACAACACATCAACAGATAAGCCTGCCTGCCCACTTCTCCAGTCCAGTCTTCGACGGGTTCAGCTTCATTTGTGATCTTTTCTCTCCATGGCATCTGTCCAAGCTGCTGCTATTTTGACATCCTCAGCTGTAACCAAGAATGGCATTACCACTGCCTTTTTACCACCTGGATTTTCGAGTGCATCAGCAGCAGCATGCAAGAAGGATTTTTGCGCTCGCTCTCTGGCGTCGGGAGCCAGAGCTACTTTAACATTCGATCCACCACCAGCAACTAAGCAAAAGAAGAACACTGTCGATCCTTCTTCTCCTGATTTTCTTCCTCTTCCCTCTTTTGAACAATGTTTTCCAAAGAGCACTAAAGAATACAGGTCTTCTCCTTCCTTCCTTCTTTTTTTTATTTTATTGATTTCCTTATTCAATCTACGCTCATCGTAAGAACAGACTTTGTCAACTGGTTCCGTCCACTTATTTGATTCGGTTTGCAGGGAAGTTAAACATGAAGAATCTGGTCATGTCCTCAAAGTTCCGTTCCGACGAGTCCACTTGTCCGGCGATGAACCAAGTTTTGATAACTACGATACCAGTGGGCCTCAAAACATCAGTCCCCGCGTAGGTATGCAGCTTGTCTTGTCTTGTCTATCTTTTAATTTTCGGTTCATCACCTTCCTTACCCTTGCATTAACAATTAACTGACTTTTGTTACTACTTAACAAATTATCGGGAGGGCCAAAATTTTACATTTTTATTTGGGGATGGCCATTACATTAGAACTTATTTTAAAAGCTTCAAATAATAAGGGGATTTTGAAATTTTTGTTAACTTTGGGGGATTTGTCCGTCTAGACTGTTTTTTTTTTTTAAACTGATGCTTGGGTTATGCTGTTTTCTACTGTCAGCTTTCTTTTTCTTGAGTGTCATGTCATGGTAGTTTTTGTGGGCTAAGAAAGACGGACTTGTATCATGAAATTAATTTGCTACTGTAAATGAACGGTGTTGTGTCCTCAGGACTTCCTAAGCTGCGTAAAGAATGGGTTGACAGGAGGGAGAAGTTAGGAACACCAAGGTACACTCAGATGTACTATGCGAAGCAGGGAATTATAACTGAGGAGATGCTGTATTGTGCTGCTCGTGAAAAGCTTGACCCGGAGTTTGTGAGGTCAGAGGTTGCTCGTGGGAGGGCTATTATTCCTTCCAACAAGAAGCATTTAGAGCTGGAGCCGATGATCGTTGGAAGAAATTTTTTGGTTAAAGTTAATGCAAATATTGGAAATTCTGCCGTTGCGAGCTCTATCGAGGAAGAAGTTTATAAGGTTCAATGGGCAACTATGTGGGGTGCTGATACTGTTATGGATCTTTCCACTGGTCGTCACATTCACGAGACCCGGGAGTGGATCTTACGTAACTCTGCTGTGCCAGTAGGTACTGTGCCTATCTATCAAGCACTTGAGAAAGTAAATGGAATTGCTGAAAATCTTAGTTGGGAAGTCTTCAGAGACACCCTGATTGAACAAGCCGAGCAGGGTGTAGATTATTTCACAATTCATGCTGGGGTTCTGCTGCGGTACATCCCTTTAACTGCAAAGCGCATGACAGGAATTGTTTCGCGAGGAGGATCAATCCATGCAAAGTGGTGCTTAGCTTATCACAAGGAGAACTTTGCATACGAGCATTGGGATGACATCCTTGATATATGCAATCAATATGATGTGGCCCTGTCAATTGGTGATGGACTGAGGCCTGGGTCCATATATGATGCCAATGACACTGCTCAATTTGCAGAGCTTTTAACTCAAGGGGAACTGACTCGTCGGGCATGGGAAAAGGATGTACAGGTAATCATTTATCAGTATATATTTTAGAACTTCTAAGCTTCATGCAAGAGCTATGCAACAAAGGAGTATTTTTTTGGAAGTATACACTTCATGTTTACTGTTTAAATGACACTATTTGGTTTTCAAATCTTTTTGTGTGCTTGGTGTAAATATTAGTGGCTTTCATGCATTGAACCATCAAACCAGAGATGACACAGATGGATGCCCAAGATTATGTTTTAATTAGCAGAGCATTTAACTTTTTTCCAGCCATGCTATTTTCTGAAAGATTAACTGCTTTCTTTTTGGTTTTAATCTGTGACCTACATGTTCATGTACTTTTCTAGGTTATGAATGAAGGGCCTGGACATGTTCCAATGCACAAGATTCCTGAGAACATGCAAAAACAGCTAGAGTGGTGCAATGAAGCTCCTTTCTATACTCTTGGACCTCTAACAACTGACATTGCTCCTGGATATGACCACATCACCTCTGCTATTGGCGCTGCCAATATTGGGGCTCTTGGCACTGCACTTCTCTGTTATGTCACACCAAAGGAGCACCTTGGACTGCCAAACAGAGATGATGTGAAGGCTGGAGTTATAGCGTACAAGATATCTGCTCATGCTGCTGATTTGGCAAAAGGTCACCCTCATGCGCAAACCTGGGATGATGCTTTAAGCAAGGCAAGATTTGAGTTCCGATGGATGGACCAGTTTGCTCTGTCATTGGATCCCATGACGGCCATGTCCTTCCATGATGAAACCCTCCCATCAGAAGGTGCAAAAGTGGCACATTTTTGCTCCATGTGCGGGCCTAAATTCTGCTCTATGAAGATAACAGAGGATGTTCGAAAGTATGCAGAGGAGCATGGTTATGGTAGTGCAGAAGAAGCTGTGCAACATGGGATGGATGCCATGAGTGCTGAGTTCCTGGCTGCTAGGAAAACTATAAGTGGAGAGCAACATGGTGAAGTTGGTGGAGAAATTTACCTGCCAGCAAATTACATCAGTTCCTCGGAGAGATGAAGGTAAGCTTTTGTGCAAATACTAGAAAGAGCATCAAAGTAAACGAAGTGCTTCTTGTTAATACTTTAACAAACCCTCCATCCATGGAGAAATGACACCCCTGAGGCAAATGCTGGCAATGAATGCTGAATATGAGGCCAACCTATGATCTAAGTGCACTTTCCATTTGCAGTAAATGGCCATGAATGCTACTAATCGAAGGGCTTTGGTTGCACCAAATATATTGTGTTCGAATATTGTTCATATTTGTGCTGCTAATGCATATCCTGTCAATAATAACCTAGCCAGTTCCTTTGTTCATTACTGCTAATACATGGAAAATGCAAACCTTTTTTCACTGGGAAGTTTGTGGGATTTTCTTGCAGGAAACATGAGTATGGGGAGTTTCTGTTAACATCCTTGCAGTCCTGATGCATCCTTGCTTGTCAAGAACAGCAATATTTGGTCTTAGCTTTTAATAAGTGGGTAAGTTGATGGTTCAGTGTGTTTGGTAGCCTGGAGTCATTTATGTTTGTTGTGCTCCATGTCTCTGTTGCAGTAATAAAATGCAGTCGCTACATTTTCCATAAAAGTTTTATCTTTTGCAATTTTGTTAACGAAAGAAAGCACCAGGGGTGCCTGTGCCCTGCTTTAACACTGGCCATCTGGCTAGAGGAGGCAGCTGCCAGGCTGAGAAAGTCCCTTTGAACCTGAACAGGATAATGCCTGCGTAGGGAGTGTGCATTTTCTTTTCCATTTTATTTTTCTTGCACAGGTAGGCACCTTCCTTCCATGGCTCGGGCTAGCTGATCCATGTGTGCGGATTCATCGTCAAGCCCAAGCTAATCACCTTGATGGCTCAGATGTTACTAACGGTAGCTGTCTTCGATCTTCAACCATTAATATAAAAAGTAATGAATTGCTTAAGCTTCCACTACAAGATCCTTGAAGGTTACTCAAATATCATTGCAATGAAAATATAGAGTAGATTTGATAAATAATTGAACTGTAATTTGATCATTAATTATTGCCCTCTTAGCCCGGAACTCCTTTTCTTGTCCTAGAAAAATGTTTTGTTCCTTTCCCCCCTTCATGCTTGATGTTTTCTTTACCAAATTATAGCCTCATAGAAAGAATAACAAACAGCCCTCCTTAAAGGGTTGAATTGTATTTACCCCTAGTTCTGTGAAATATTATTGGATGGCCCCTATTGTTATCCCCACAATAATTTTTTGGAATGTCTAGTTTAACCCTTCAGCCTTTTCTTTTAAATAGAAAGTTTGAGAGTATTTAATATAAATAAAAAAATATCTCTGAAATAGGGGTTAATTTAAAATAAATATCATATGAAGTTTGAGAGTACATATTAAGGAAATGATATTTAGTTAATTTAAAATAAATATCATTTTCTTAATTTTGATTTTCTTATATAAATAGATATTACATCCAGTTGAATTTTCATATTATTATTTATTTTCTTATAAAGTATATTTTTCTATGCTGACATTATCATAAGACGCTAATCATATCACAATCACGTTTTCTTAACGCTAATCATATTATGTAGAGAAAAAAGAAAAGAAAGGAAAAAACTCTTTAAACAAGGTTAGTTAGTTTGATCGCTCGTTTGGCTTTGATGATTAAACGTGTTTTGAAAAAAATTAATTTTTTTTTAAGTTTTAAATTTATTTGTTTTATTTTTTTAAAATTAAAAATATTTTTAAAATTAATTTTTAATAAATTTTTTTTATTGATGGTCCATATCTTATTTATGGTATGTATTTTGGATAAAAATTAAAAATATTATTTCAAGGTGACTTTGCCAAATCAATTGAGTTGAGAATTGACTAGTCTCCACTTTCATGCTCTACAGTTTCGACACTTCCCTTCAACCCTTCGATGAAAACACTAAATGGTACCATATAAAAATATTAAATACAAGCCAAATAATCATAACTGAATAAGAAAAAATAAGATTGAATAACTCTTAAATTAAATTAAATAAAAAAACAATATTATCAAGCATAGTATATGATTTACTAAATGATTTTAAAAAAACTAAATAGAAATAAATATAACTCAAAAAACAAATATTTTTCCATAAGAACCCCCCTCTATTTAAATCAACACCCTCTTGGACCGAATCCTAGCAAGATCCTCAGGATTCATCTAAATGAATTTTTATATAAATTAAAAGTTTTTTTTTATTAAATTTGTGATTGCATATTTCCATACATGAAGAAATTAATCTTAATCGTTCAAGGATATTTGAATAGCAAATCTTTTAATTATTTCTTTAACAAATTATTAACAAATTAAGCTTAATTAGATTTTATAAAAAAAAACCCTATAATGAAGATTTATAATATAATATTATTTCTCTTATAAGATTTAATTTAAAATAAATATCTACTTAATAATATTTAAAGGGAAAAAACCCGCGTCAAAAGATAAATCTTAAATAATCCTTTTTTAATGGCATTTTAAGCTAACGATAGGAGGGTGAAATTGCATAATGTTGGATACTTTAGGATTCGATTTAGTTGAGGGGACCTGCATACAAATACACGATGTCCAGTTGTTCTTTCTTTTTATTTTTTCGCGCCATCAAATTCTTCTTTTTCCTTATGCTTCTCGTCGCGCTCTCATCCTAAACCTTGAGCGCACGTTAGCAAACCACCACCAGGAAAGAAAAATCTCATGGCTTCCCCAAAGCCTCTCCATCTAGAGATCACAATAATCTCTGCTAAACACCTCAAAAACGTCAATTGGCGAAACGGCGATCTGAAACCCTACGCCACCTTCTATCTCGACAACTCGGACCACCGACTCGCAACTCATGCCGACGACTCACTATCAACTCGCCCCGTCTGGAACGAACGATTTACTATCCCCATGATTCGCCACGATTCAGTCCTCACCCTCGACGTCTTCCACTCCAAGCCATCCGAAACCCCCAAACCTCTTGTAGGCACCGGGAAATTTCCACTGAGTCAGCTCCTCGACTCGGACGAGACAACGTCCTACTCGCTCCGCACGCTCGAGCTTTCACGTCCCTCTGGCCGTCCACAGGGTAAAGTCCTGGTGAAACTGGAGGTGAAAGATCGGCCTTTGCCTCCTCCGGTGCAGGATTACCATACTGCCCCTAATTATAGCCATTATTACAACCCTGCCCCTGTTCAACCTCCCGCACGTGACTACAGGGAATACTCTCCCTCTCCATACGGCTACACCGATCAGTACGGTTACTACCCTGCTTGCTATCCTTCACAACCTCCCGTACCATCTCGACCTCTGTACAATCGAGCATCCAATAACAGTTTCCCGGGTGGGCCTTCTGCTCCCGTTGATCTATCTTGCCAACCATCACCATCGCCCTACGATCACAAGCCACCACAGCCGGTGTTGTTGCAAAAGACATCCAATTACGGAGTGCCAAGTGGACCATCGGCTCCCGTCGATTATTCATATGGGAAAGGTAGTGAGCCCGAGATCAGTGGGGCAATCGGAGGGTTAAATTTGGAGGAAGGGAGTAACTATGAGAAAGAGAAAGTTGCTGCTGATAAAGAGAGTCACAGCAGCTACCGTCGTGAGTATTAAAAGAATTGAGATGATTGAGAGAGTGAAGGTATATTTAAGTTATTTATGCTCGCATTGTGGCCTTGATTGATGAATGTACTTTTGTATATATGCGACTAATGACGATAACCACTGGATGCTGCCCTCAGTTTCCTGTTGTGCTTTGATTATTTCTTTTGTTGTGTGCCTGTTTCTTTTATTTCTGTTATGATGTTCGGCGCCAAATTAAGTTTTAGGGCCGCTCTTGTTTTGTTTAATTTGCATAAAGAGCCTGTACTTGGGTGCTCCATTGTTTGTTAATTATGGTGTAAAACAACTTGAGTATGGGTAGTGAATGATTAAAGTATGGCGGGGCAATCTAAGATAATATTTGCTCATTAAGTATTCTATTGTCAGTGTTTTGCTCATGATTTCTTCCTTCGTGGTATCTCGGTTTTAAGACGTTTTCTTGTGAGATGGCTGCTGGTGTGTTGAGCTTGGTGGGAATGTAGATTACATTGAATGACAATGGGTAGATGTGCTTGTGCTTCCATGGGTCAAGTTTGTTTTGCTTATAGTATGCCACTATCAGAAACTTATAGGTGTGGAGTCTTTGGTGTGGAACTACAAATGTTGCACTACATGTGTGTAGAAAATAACATGGCTTTGTGATCTGGGATCAACAGTTTGTTCTTAAGGAAATTGACAAGTTCAACCATGTCTGCTATAGAAAAAAGATGGTTTCTTGTGAATTGGCAATGAGTGACACTCTGTGGTCTGCAGGCTTGCACCCATCGTTTTACTCCTATTGCCTTAAATCTTTTATTTTATGGAGTTGTCAGGTAGATTTTGTGAGAGAGTGTTTTCCAAGGTGATTTAGTGAATTTTCTTGCTTCTGAATTTGAGGTATGTAAGAGATTATCTGTGTGGCGTTGAAGAATTGCGAGTGGTCATGGGTAAATGTGACTTAGGGAATTGAAGGTGTTGGGGCCAAGACTGGGTGAATTTCAGGAATAATGTCGATGAAAGGATATTAGAAGTAATATTGAAGCAAAATTTTGGCTTTAATCAAATTGGAATGCGAAATCATGATTTTGGTTGCCTACTGGTAATAGGTGTAGGAAATGTTGGTTTTAACTTGCGAGTCATGGTGTTTTTCATTGATCAGGAAAGGGTCAGCAGAGCAGCTTAGAATCAATGGCATGAGGAGATTTTAGCTATATATATTTTTTGCCTCTTAAATTACCGAAATATAGCTGCCAATGGATTGCTAAATGCTGTTTCAGTAGGAGACTGCATTTAAGAAATTCAGGATACGGAGTAATAATCTCAAGCATGGGATGGATACTTTCAGAAGAGCTTGGTAAAAGCCTACGAGTGAAATCCAGTCAAGTCATGAAGGCTAAACTGGTATGCACAAATGGCAAAACTTTCCCTTCTTTCTTCAACTCCTGTTTCTCTCCTTTTAGATTAGAACAAGTCTCCACGTCTTGGTGGTTTTATATTTTCTGTGGAATATCGAAAACTCTATCTTGTAGCTTCCTTCATATTCCTGTTTTTATCATCCAAAAAAATCCCTAGCGATGCTGTGATGCGTGATTTTACTTCTGCTAACAGAAGGGGGCGGGCCAAAAACCATGTAGAAAGTAGTCTGCCCCCGTTGCCTGTTAAAGGGGCCGTGATTGATTGTCGATTTCCCAGTGGAGGAACTGTCGAGAGTCAATTAATTGAAATGATTTTTAGTGGATTAAAATGTTAGAAGGAAAGGATTTTGCTGTAAAGAGAGAGCATTTCCCAATCGATTCAGTATTTCTAGGGGCCTTCTACTCTTAAGGGAAATGTTGACACCAAACTCACATCGCGCAAAGAGTACTAGCAACGAATCCAAGTACATTGCAGGAGGTGAAGGTCTTATTCTCCTTTCTTCGCTTCCGAATTTAAATAATCTGAGTATCCTTGATAACAATATGCCACCAGCAACACCCTCTTTGTTTATGCTTTAGTCAAACTGATAGTTCATTAGCTTAATTATTTGGAATAGGTTTTTTTTATCCAATCATTTTCCAACTGAGACATCTTCTTTTTCTTTGCCAGAATATTTAAATGTTGTAACACGGGTTCATTTCATTGGTAAAAATATATATATATATATATATTCTAAAGCATTTTTATTTGAAATTAAACAGCAAAAGGAAAGAGGAATTCTCTCACCAGTTACAGCCATGGTTCTAAAGCTCATTACAATTCAACTGTCTTTCTGGGATTGTGGTAGCAATTATGATTCAAAATATTTTTCGTTTAGAAATGTATTAAAATAATATTTTTTTATTTTTAAAAAATTATTTTTGAGATCAGCATATCAAAACTATCTGAAAACAAAAAAAGTTAATTTTTAGCAAAATAAAATAAATTTTAAAGAAACGTAGTTTCAACCGCGTTTCAGTATTAGACTCGGATGACCTATACCTAAGTTGAGCCAAGTTGAATAGAAAATAAGAGAAGGTATTGCCTAACTCGAAAAAACTTGTGACTCGATATTCAATCCTTGAATTTTGTTTCTAAAATATTTTTGGATACACCAGATTTTGGGCTCCATGTTGAAGAGAAGAATTTTTTCGAAATTTCTTATCAACAACTTTCTCAGAGGTACCAAACACAGTCATTGTTAAAAAAAAAAAACATTAAAATGCTAGAAAAAAGATTCAAAACAAACCCTAACGTCACAGATTCAAAAGCAGCAAAGCATCCAAGTATTATGTAAGAAGATTGAGAATTGGTGGAAGAAGAGTGAGAATAAAAAGAAGAGTGTCCCAGACAGGGAAAAGGATTTTGAAAGTTAAGTAGAAGAAGAGCTGCTGCAAAAATAAATCCCTAGCCCTGCCAATGAAGTAAATACTCTTTATACATAAATAGATATCAGTGGGCATTAATATGAATGGACTGCAGTTTTTCTTTGAATTTACTAGGCCTATAAAAAGCCTATAATAGATATGAGTGGACTATAAGTTATAAGAAGATTGTATTTATATTTGGGCTTGTATTTTTTCATTGAATTTATTAGGCTTGTAAAAGGTTTTTTTTTGGGTTGGGATTCTGAGTTTGTCTAGGTTAATATTAAGATTATGTTTTAAAACTATGGTTATAGTTTGAGTACAATAATTTTTTCATAGAAAGTGATAAAATTTAAATTTAAATTAAAAAGTGAATGGGTGAATATTAAAAAGAATAAGGAAAATTTTGGTGAGAATAGAAAGAAAATAATATATTAAGTATAAAATTAAAAGATGTGTGAAAAACATTGTTTTCTCATACTCATTACTATTGTGGATTACTCATTAGGTCTGTGAATTATAATAATAATCTATAATGTTAGTTTTTTAAGAAAGTTCATGGGCCTGTTTACAATAATAATCTACAATGTGAGTTTAACTTTTTTTTTTTAATTTTTTTAATTTTATTATTTGATATTGGACTAATTAAAAATTAAGTTTCATAATTTGTTTTGTTTTGTTGTCTATGAGATTATCATAGTCTTAAAAAAAATCTCAGTATTGGTTTGATGCTCGATTTTACGATTGTCTATTTTTGTTATCATATAGTTAAATAAACAATAGTTTAGAAAAAAAACAAGTTATTAATTTCAATGAAGTCCATTACTTGATTTACGAGTTTGATGTGTTGACCTGAGTTACCCAATTTACGGGTCAAGCAGGTTTACCCATCAAACTTGATATTTTTTTATATTTTTCGGTCCTTTAATTTTTTTAATTGTTTTTTTTTATCTTACTCTTCTTCAATAATGGATTGGTTGATAAATGGAATTCATGATTTATTTATTTTTATTTTTTATAGGATTATCATGATCTTAAATAAATATTTTTTTAGAGTTGATGTTCAATTTTAAAAGCATCTAATGTTATCATAAAATTAAATAAAAAATAATTTTTTAAAAAATAAAGTTATTAAACTCATTAAAGTCTATAACCTAGGTCGTAGGGTAACCGAAATTGATCCAATCTGACATCATCCTAATATTTATAAGAAAATTATCTTCTTAAAGTTTTTTTAAAAGTTATGTCATGTTTTTACCGGTCATTCAAGTTATCTTTGGACTCATTAAATTGAATAATTCACTTTGAATCAGCTCTCACGTGATTTAATTTGAAATTCAAGTTATGCAAAGAGCTGGATTGACAGGTTTTAAAATTAAATAGCTTGATTGGATTTAATAATACTGTAAAAAAATTGTTCATACTCTTAATAACTTTTTAAAATTTAGAAAAAAAATAGTATA
>Ga0307515_10004242_pt1 | contig 29763 bp, 10 predicted proteins | sample 17_EM_MG_FD_194513 | JGI IMG/M metagenome (GOLD analysis project Ga0307515, IMG submission 194513) | Populus trichocarpa ectomycorrhiza microbial communities from riparian zone in the Pacific Northwest, United States - 17_EM | ecosystem: Host-associated > Plants > Roots > Unclassified | place... | reverse complement strand
CGACGATGTATCTCGCCCCCTAGTATTCTTAGTAGGGGGTTATAATTTATAAATATATAGATATAATTACCTAAAGAATCTATTGCATTAATAAAATATATAATAACTCTTATAGTAAGGACGTCGCTCGTAGAAATACACAAAATTTGATTTTCAAAACATTTAAATCTCACCAAAGCGACGCCTATAAGCTCTCAGACGCTCCGTAAAGGATTTTATTAGGTAATAGGGGTGCGCAGGGGGCTGGAATTAGTGCGCTGTTCTAATTGGTCTAGAAGTTAGCAGGAGGGTTTATACGCTATCCCGTATTACGGAATAAATCTTTTACAAAGCGTCTAATTATAAGATAAGGTGTTCTAGGGCCGACGTAAACAAATATATAGGCTAACCGCCAAGGCGCTAGTTGGCAGAATATAGCAGTATTGCAGCGAGCCAATAGTAGAATGACGGAATATGGCAGAAATACGGTCCTAGCGCCGTCATAGCGCCATCTAGTCAGGATTTTACCAGATTAAGTCTAGATTCTTAATCTCCTACTATAACCATAGTAAGCCGCGCAACGCGACAGTGAAATTTAATTTGCAATATAAATTAACTAAATTATACTTAAACTCGACCAGCAAAATGGTTTTATAAACCTAGACAAATTATTACCATAACGCTACTACATGGCAGGAACGTGCACATTTATAAAAGCTTTTAACTTGTGTACCACTAGCTATCTCCATTCTTATATTATGCGTATATAAAATTTAATTATATAACACCGTGAATTAATCCTCCTCCTAATAGCCTTAAACAGTTATAGCACAGCATCTATTATGCACTATTATAACTCTACTTTACAGCCTTCCGTAGCAGATACTACTAAAGTCATTATCTGCTGTTCCACTCCTGTCAATTCTACAACCGCACCATTAGGTAACTTAATCGTCTGGAATCTCTAAATAATCCGTATAACTGCGTAGGCGGCTTCTATAAGCGCAAAATCAACTGCAAAAGGAAGCATAAATTAACATCAGGAAGTGATCTCAGCTTGACTAACAGTAAAGGGCGCTTACTTCCTAGACATATCCTTAGACCACCATTGCATAGTAGATAACCCCATTTTGCGTCGGTTTCGTTATAATTTAGTGGCATATCTTTATCCCATCTTTTGGGACAATAAAGCTCAGCGTCCATCCCGTAAAGGTCGGGTCGTCTATACATTATATAGACACTATATACTACAGCCGTTCCCTTAGGAATTAGAACGGGAGAGGTTCTATTAGGGCCGCCGCCTATAGGTAACACAGTGGTTCTTAAAGCTATGCGGGTGTTTACGGGAACGGAAGGATAGAGTCGAAGAGCTGCGTTCTTTAGTGACATTCTGTAGATCAACGATTAGAGAACTCACTCTCTTTTAAGACATTCTAAAGATATTCCATGTTCTGGAGGTCGGTACGGCATAACTCTACACTGCCGTTGCACGCAGCAGCTATTTCTGCTCTCAGTTTAGTAAGAACATTTAGATATCGGACGAGGAGGAAGCTGTGCAAAAGATTAGGAGTAGAAAAGGCGAAGCATTACGCCGCATCGGGAGTACACTCACAATGTCCACAAGAGAAGGCAGGCCGTAGTGTCTCTTCCTATAGTCAGAATGTTAATTATCTAACCCCTTAATACTGTGCGGTCAGGGGTATTCTGGGTAAAGGAGTCTAAAAAGACATATTTTTGCCCCTTATCCTCTTATACATCTCGCAAGAGGCTACAATCTATAATCTAGTCCGCAAAACAATAGACCTTATTACAAGCGTCCTGGAACTTTTTTCCTCTGATAAGCTAGTAGAGATCCAGGAGCCGAAACCTCTTTACGACATACGCCTGTGCTATATTAAAGGCATCGGCAAATGTTTGCTCCCTGGTCAATTCTGGAGCTTTTAGACTTTTTACTAACTCTCCAAAAAGAAACTTGGTTGTTACATCCAGGGTTAAACAGAAGAAAAGAGGTTGTAAGTTAACAACGCTGTCTTCTTAAGAGATAATATTGATGAGGTTATTAACAGCTTCCCGGAATACTTCCAGGTTATCATACTGCTTATAATAAAACTGCGGCTTCAGTAATTCTCATAAATGCTTCTACGGTGCGCCTTCCTGAGTAAAGATACCATCCCTAAACATAGGGAGTGTGATCTATCGCCGCGCTCCCATACCCCAGTCTAAATGAAATTAGCAGCGGGTAGGCGAGAGATAATTTTTAAGACTTTATACAGACCTTTAAAGTTAGTGGACAGGATAGCCTTAAGGTTGGCTAGGTCTATGGTGCCAAACGCTTATATACCAAGGAAGACTTGCTCAAGCGTATTTCCTATTCGGCGGAAATAAAAAAGGAACAGTTCCATCAATCGAGACTCTATGTTAGCTCTAAAGACTTACTCCAGGCGGTTAATACCTAGTGGCCTTTAGTTTTAAAGTCTTAGAGGCGGAAGACACCTATAGCGCTCGCTGATGGCCCTATCGGCCTTTAGTCCAGTTAGTAGGTTGTCCTTTAGCAAACGGGTAAACAGTTAGTGGCTTTACCCGGCGATCTCTATACTTAATAATAAAATTGTGGATATACAGGGCAACTACATAACTCAATACGGCTAGCGGAAGGTAGATATGCTTCATTTCGGCGCGACGCACTTTAAACCATTTAGTTTTCTAAAGCTGATATACAGAGGGCTATTAGATTATAGGTTATAAAACAACTAATAAATAAAGGGAGTCTAGTATGTTCCTAAGGTAGCTATATATATCTCCAGCCGAAGAAACCGTGGCCAAAGTTAAAGCGCCTTAATGAGGGTCTAGGCACGCTATGCACTCGAACATACAGGGGTACTAAGCAAAGGCGGAGCGCGTAAGACTAGCTGGAAGGATATACTTAGGTTTTCCCCCTACTAGGGGCTTTTTCCTATATATAAAAGGTAAAAGCCTACACCTAAAAGAGGGACCAAATCAGGCAATAAATAGAAATAATAAAAAAAATTTTTATATACCCTTACCGCTAAGCTAATTTAGGGTATAATAAAAAACCTATATATTTTTATACCCTTATTGCTAAGCACATTTATAGTGTAATAAAAAATCTATATATTTTTACACCCTTATTACCAAGCATATTTATATTATAACAAAAATCTATATTTTTACTTATTATTACTGCTAAGAATATTAATATTATAACTATATAAGCCTATTTAGGTCCTCCCCAAAGCTCTTACTGCGTAGAGACTTAATACTTTTAAATAGTTTTAAGGAGCGCTTTGTGCTTCCCATGCCTTCCCACTTTATTAATATAACCACTTATTTAAGATCTAATTCCTCTTTATTAGTAGCAGACACACTTTCCGCTGTAAAATACTCTTTATTAACATATATTGACTCAGGTGACTTTAAACTTCGTTTCTTTAATACTGCTTTTACTTTCTCTTTAAGCGTAGGGCACCCGCGCCTTGTATGCCTATAATAATATTAGTATTACGTGTATAGATCGATAGATAACTCTACCTCTATAACGAATCTTTCCGACTATATTCTTTATTACAGTGTGGGCATTTTTCACAAGTGCGCTGCTTACTATGGCACTATAATTGCTTAGTGTATACTCTAACTAATGTTAAATTATTCTTACCGGCCCATGCCTTTAAAGATTAGTACTCCTTATAAACTCTCTTTTATACCTAGTATATAAGCATTTATAAGGTTTTACTCGAGAAGGGTCATAGGTTAGTAGATAAATTTTAAGATTGCTAAGTCTTACGAATCCTCTTTCGCAGCCGGAATATGTGCACTTGTGAGGTCTTCTCTGGTTAGGGTTGTGTATTTTTAAGTGGTCTTTATAGCTTTTACGTAATAGTAATCTATAACATATCTCGCATTTCTTTTTCGCCATTAAGTAGGTTTTAATGGATAAAGAAATAGGGTAGGGTATAGAAAGAGATAGCTGGGTTTACGGGGGCGGCTGCTATGCAGCAATTATATAGAACAGCTGGGCGTACTATTTTCGTTAACATATCAGATGTCTTTTATGTGGTTGGTAGCGCAACCAAAGTCTACGCAGACCACAACGTGGCTTGACGAGGCACTGTTAAAGCTAACTCATGTATTCTTCAGCTTATCACAAGGAGGAGCTATTTCAGTTTCCTAACTCCGCTTAACAGTCCAGCTTAGGGAAAATAGGGAGGATCGTAAAGGCAGCCGTCTTTTCTCGGAGTAGAGTGTACCCGGAGTGCTAGCGGACGGGGGTTCCCCGGCACTAACTGCTATATTAATTCCATTGGATGGTCCTTAAATTGACTAACATACCTAATAAAATCTCCGTTTCGCCTTAACATATAAGATTTTCCGGCGCGGAATTTCGCCGTTTAGATATACAGATAAGCATTCCAGCACTCTTCAGTCCCTCAGATTTTTTACATAATCTTCCCCGCTTAGTCAATTACATCTAGTTCATGCGCTTTCTCTTTTATAAACACTTACCCTACCTACCAAGACCTCTTTAATATTCACCAATTCTAATACCGATTCCACGACCATAACACGCTACAAAACCAGTAGTCCGCCAAAAAACGCGTCAGCATCGCCCTCTAGCATTAAGAAATAGTCTCAGAGAACGCCCACTCAAAATACGTCAACCCTACGCTTAAGGTCTTATGGGCCTCAACCTACAAAAACCCCTCCGCCACGGCGTAGACCTTTTCTTAAACTACCGCCTAAACTACGCATTCAAATATATAAGCTCCTTTTAGGCGAATCCGCCAAAACACTGGTCATTAAGACGAAGTGGGAATTCCGATCATTATTTTAATGCGAGTTAACGATAGCCGTAGAGCAAGGATCGGGAATGGACAGTATAATCCTGCGTACTTGCCATCAAATTTACTATAAGGCGCGTGACGTCCTCTACGCCAATAGGACCTTTCAATTCAACGGCCCTCCTACTCTCGCTCTATTTTGGAGAAATCTTCGTCTAGATACTGCGGCAAAGATATCGTCACTTAAAGTGGCTGACATACCCAGCGAGGCAGTAAATCTCGAATATAGCAACGATACCAAGCCCGTAGAGTTGCTACTGGCAGCTAAAGATCGTATTATTATTAACAACCTCCGTATCGCTTAAGTACCACATCCGTACTAAGAGAATATCCTTTACTAAAATCTACGTTCTAGGGATCTATACTCCCATATTCCTACATTTTAGTTAACCCCTTTTACTAACGCTTGCCTCTCTTTATCTGATAATGTCGTGAAGCTTCTTATACGCTATAGCGCATATATTAATGGGTGTTGTCGTACCATAGGCCATCCACTTGCCTGTGCCGTCTAGAAAGGTCACAAAAGCCTAGTAAGATACCTTCTTAATAAAGGGGCAGACATTAACGCGTAAAGCTCAGTATCCTTATTAATTATTGCTTGTAATAAAGGCCATTACAATATTATAGAATATCTTATTAATAGAGGTGCCAACATTAACGCGCGGACTAACTACAGATCCCCATTAAGTAGAGCTTGTGCAATGGGCCATAAAAATATCGTCCTTCTTCTTATTCAGAATGGGGCTAAGATTAACTACCCAATTAAAATGGACTAAGAAATTCTATAGAGTAAGTACGGTCTAGTAACCTCCGGAATACGGCATTACCCGCCACTGTACCATATAGTACTTAGGGGGCATAAGACTATTATTAAGCTTTTATTTCAATATAGTGCCTAAACCCATATCTTAGGTGCCAAGGGTAATATTGCGCAGCTTAAACGCGAGATATGACGGAGCGTTAAGAAAATGGGAGTAGCAACAGGTGCATCTTATTGCCTTAGAAATAGTTAGTAAAAAAAACCTCATCTAATGCCTACTACTAACCTATTAGAATGATAGGAAACCCTATGAAAGTTCTATAGCATTAAATAAAAGAAATATAGTTCAATCTAGCTACTTTAAGCTAGCTAGGGAACGCTAGAGTGGGAAATAGCAGTTTAACAAATGCTTGCTAGATTTAATAAATTACAATTATTACTTACTTATAAGACTCCAAGGAACTTTTTAAGGCTTTAAGTAATTTACTAAACTATATTTTCATAAAATAAGGCGTATAGCGATATTTACTTAGCGGTAATACTTTTAATCGGTTTATACTCAACAGATAAAGAATAACATAAAATGTAATTACTTGGAATCTCTGGCCGCTAATATATCAAGCGCCCATAATATTAATTTTGGTTCCTATACGAGTTATAGCCAATACGGTATTAACACCATACTAAAGATCATCAAAGCGCACGGACCATTAACCTCCTACTATCTACTAGGTGTCGACCTGAATCGGAGTTCCTTACTACCATTATACTACTATCTGTCGACCCAGATCGTATTTACGTATTTTGTCTTAGTTGTCTCTTAACCTATTACTAAAATTACCTATTTCCATTACCAATTACTATCAACCTAAATCGAAGTTCCTTACTACCATTATAATACTGTCTGACGACCTAGATCGTCTATACAAACTATATCTCAGTTATCTCATATCTTAAGCTCGTATCTCTCATCGAACGTCTCATTACCTATTTCTCTTAACTATAACCTACTACATAACGACGTCGTCGTTATTGTATTTAGACCTACCTAATATATATAAGAGAGCTTCTAGAGCCCTCTTTAATAAACAGAGTTCTCATTCCTAATCGTCCGTTCAACAATTACTAACTAAATAACGACGTAGTCGTTAGTCTATTTACCACCTGCCTAGTGTATATAGTGAGGCTCTAGAGCCTCATACAATACTACAGAGTTCTCATTCCTAATCGTCCGTTTAACACTAGGTCTAGCTTAACGCAGAATTTTTTTCCCCTAACAGACCCTATCTCCCACTTAACCAACTAACCGTCTATCACGCTAGCACGTGGGCTAGCCTGTAGATACTTGCAGCAGGTTTAAAAAGGGAATGATATCTAATAAAACGATATACTATAGCAGTCTGGGTCAATCACGCCATATTTTATACGGATCGTTAGATAAAGAACTCCTATTAATTAGTAATAAAATCCAGCTATCTATTAGTGAAAAGTCGCTCATATTCTAAGCTGTGCCACATTAGCGGCACTCCACTAAGGGGTCTCAACTAGTTTTCAAGGTCTACATAATTCCTACGCCCGCTTCTTCTCAATCATTTATATCCACATCTCTCTAATCCCCTCCCAAAAAAGACTTGTAAAACTACTATTTACTAACGTCCTGCAAAGCATATTAAGGAAGTAAAAGTAAATTATAAAAGAGCCTTAATCTAGTTATCTACCCTACTCTATGCGTAAAGGACCGAAGATCATCGCTATACCTATATGGACTACTACCAAGCTTTGGAGCGTCCTTACAAAGTACCATAGGAAAATTGACTCTATAATTGAAATTCTTAATCATATCGATAACTATTGATATTCGCGCTCACAAAAACAGCTTGTATAAGAATATTTTATAACATAGACGAGGAAAGTAAGAACAGAGCTATTAGGGAGTAATCCGGGGTTCCTAGGGTTAAAGCACGCTAGGGCTTACGCCACTAGAAAATTTTTATGGTAATTGGATATTACAAACGGATAAATAAAATTAAATGGCATATCTACTTGAGGAATTAATAAGAGGGGTACTAGCCTAATATATAGGAATCTCACTTCATTTTTTTGCAGATGAGAAGGCTATGATACAACATAATTCCGCGCTCTTTCGACGTTAGTAGAAGATAAGCCATTAAGGAAATTATTTCTAGAAGTGATGTTAAGTAGCTTCTCACCCTTCACCCTTATCCATCTTCAGGATATCCTCCAAACGCTTAAATGCGTCCTTATCTCCCAGCTCAGTCTTATCTTCCGGCCTCTTTCCCTTAATATCCCCTAGCAATTCCAAGGCTGCCATATGAGATGACGGTAAAATCTGCGTCGCTGTTCGATTGATATACGAATTAAGCCTTCCACATCCGCAATTCGCATGGGAGAGCAGCTCGTTCTTAAGCAATAGAACCTACTCTCTTAGCATCGCAATATGGGATCTCAGATACGCTCGGACAGCTATAAGTTCGCGTACTTGCATTTCCAGGTCCTCGACCCACTCTTTCTTCTTCTATCGGCACTTGTGCGCTACAATGCGGTTCTTTTCGAGATGGCTTTCGCGCTTGGCTAAGGCAGGGTTGGCAGCACTATCTTCCTTAGAGACACCAAGAGGTCTACGGCCGCGGCGTGTTTTCTTTTCTGGTATGGTTGCAGTGCTAGTAGTGGCTTTTAGAGACGCCTTACGTTGTTTTAGGGGGAATTGCTAAGCTTGCGGCGGGGGCGAACGGTTCCTTATTTCCTAAGGCGAGACTCTTATTTATTTAGGCGGAATTAAATTAGTTCTAGAGCTCTAAGATCCACAATACAGCTTAGGTAATAGATCGTCAGGTTATGTAGTTTGGCCATAAATTTCATTATTAGCGGGGGTAGGACTGCGCTGGCAACTAGAGTCTTTCCGGTGTCGTTCGTCCACTTATAGAGGTGATGATGGCATATTTTCTAGAGCCATCAAAGTATTGCTCACCCAGTCATCCGTATCAGGCGGAGAAGGATAATTATTAATATCGAATTCTCCGTTCCGCTTAAAGCTGGAGCTAGTAGCACGGAAGGGTTTGTAATCCTTAAACGGCAATGAATTGCTTTAGGGAGGAGTGCAGAGGACATTCCTGACATAAGTGCTATCGTGCTAATTGCTCCTATATAGGTCCGGAAAGCTCTGGAAAAGGTTCGCTTACTCTATTGCTATAACAATAGAGCCTTAATACGAACACTATTGTAGTATAATAGATGGTAAAAGACCAGTCTCCGTTGGAATATTGCCTGTATTTCCACTTCTTCCTATATAGACTAGAGTTTAAGGGTGATTAAGTTAATAAAAGTGTCTTAAGTGCGGGGGCGCATGTTTATAAATTCGAATATAGATTAATCAGAATTAATCAAGTAAGGGAGCGCCACTCCTTTAAAGGCACAGCTGCTTATAATGCGAGGGTAAGATTAGGTTGTAATGCGTTTAGCGTATTTATTAAGAACTAAAACTCCAGCTGCTGCTGTACTCTAAACCAAGACCCTATAAAACGGGGGTATGACATGTTACCATGGGATTCTAAAATTTGACTATGCTGACTTGTAAGTTAGAACGGTTAGGTATAGTAGACAGTGATATTAATAGTATATCTACGTGGCTGAACACGTAACTTCCTAGCTAATCAACGATTAGCCGGGTAGTTAATACCATATTTTATACGGATTGTTAGATAAAGAACTCCTATTAATTAGTGACAAATTCAGCTGTCTATTAGTAAAAAGCCACTTATATTTTAAGCTATACCACATTAGCGGCACTCCGCTGAGGGGTCTTAACTGGTTTTTAGGGTCTACATAATTCCCACACCCGCTTCTTCTTAATTATTTACATCTACATCTCTCTAATCCCTTCCCAAAAAAGGCTCGTAAACTATTATTTACCGATGCCTTAGAAGCAAAAGTAAATTAAAACAAGGTAGGTTTTATTAGGATCCCAGTCAACGTTGCTTAGAAAAGCCTTATCCAGTTCTCTACCCGTACCGCTGTCGCGATCCACTTACCTCGGTAATAAGGTAAGTAAATCGCAACAGCGGTACGGGTAGTTAGTTACAGCAAAGGACCGAAGATTATCGCCGTACCTAGAATATATTTTAATTCCAGAGCGTCGTTATAAAGGTTAGGACAAAAGCAGAATCAAAAATTACATAAATTGCTTCTATTTAGGCGGAGTGAAATACATAACGAACTATGTGCCGAAGCTTTACTCCATTATAGATAGGACGTATACTTAAGACAAAGATTACTGCTTCTCTTCGCACCTAGGCCGACTCGCGGGCTTCTAGCGCCTAAATTACCCAACCCCCTCTTTAAGACATCCAAATGGCCAAGGGAATTCCTTTTCTTTCATGCGAATACAATCAATGCCTTGCGTAAAAAGGGCCAGCATTAGCATATGCTTAAACCCAGCCCCCGCGCAAGGGCAATTATTGCTTATAACTAATCTAGCTTTACTCTATTTCACTAAATACATAAAGCTAGTATTTAATTGCTTACTTATTAAGCCGGGGGTTACATCTAATGTTATAGGCCGATTACAAAGTTCGGCCCAGGCGTTAGAAGTATAAAGAGTATCTATTTTGATAGACTGCTAAGCTGGGGTAAAATATAAATATTTAAAGAACAACGTACGCGCAGCGCTAAGCTAAAGCTGAAGCCGAAGCTGTCCAAGCTGTTTTTTAAGTTTTTCTTTATAATCTCTAGCGCATAACAGGTCTTCATTTCTATCGGAGACCTCCTTTATAAGTGTGGTGTTAATTTCTCTTATCTTTTCGGATTCCGAGTAAAATGTAAAGGCTAGGTCTTCGTTAAGAACCTTAGAGAACTCTTTGGCCTAAAGAAGCCCTTCCTAGGAAATAACCTTGTGCCGCAGGGTAGCGAGTTTAGTATTTTGGTCAGCGACCGTTCCCTCAAGCATAACTATGCGCTCTTTTATACTTTTTCGTATAGCGCGTTTAGATCGGTTGCTTCTTCGCTTTCTTCCCTGGCCATAATTAATATTGTGAGTAAACGGATGTTCTCTAGAACCTTTTAGGGCGATAAGGTGCTTATAATCCATAATAATTTAAAGATTTATTTAGCTGCTTTTAAAGAACGAAGTCGGGGTTATAACGATAGGGGTTAGTATATTTGACCAGATAAATAGGGATGTAAGCTTTATATTATAGCCAATTACCTCTTAATAAATTCGCCAACGGTCCGGATAGAAACTAAAAATACTTTAATCTTCCAACGTGCGCGCGTATTATTTTTATATCTAAGACCCTGCAACTCCTAATAAATAGAGCAATTTAAACTCTGCGTATTAAATATGGCTCCCACATTTTATTCGTAAAGCCGCTATAGACAGTTCCGGAGCGGGAGTGTTGTCACTATACATAGGAGATGCCTTTTTCTGCCGTATGGGTAGTGCGAATGGATAGCCTTCGTGCATTTCCAAATAACTATTAGGAGTTGCCAGGGGGGGTTACCATAGTTCTATCTGCCTGGTTGTTGTACCCAACTAGGGAAGTAAATTGCTAAATATTTTCGGGGATAAAGGGCTAGCTATCTAAAGGATCTTATTCTATGGTTGACACTCTACTAACTCTAGATGCGCTATATAGCACTCCTAAATCTCTCTAACGTATATATTATTTGTCTTTAGCATCCGTATTAACAAAGGGAGAAAGCTCTAGTTGACTATCTGCTACGGCTAGAACATCAGCCTCAGTGCAGCTTCCCCTAGCTACTTAGACTTCAGAATAGTTGCTAAATATGCAACTTTATAACCAACTCTCGCAACTAATGGAAACCCTTTTTAACTCTCTCCGGCTCTAGTGGACATACGCCCATACATCCATTAAGACACCATAGTCCCTTTCTATATAGCTTGTCAAAACTTAACATAAAAAAGCATAACTGGAAAGACAGATTATAATTGGCTAGGGTAGTTAAGAAGCGAATCTAATAATTCTCTAAGCTGGAACGTAGTTTAGCCAATTCCATTAATTCCATTTATTTCGGCAGTTGTATAATAAACTCGACTAACTTGGTTGGATCGTTATTAAGGTCCAAGGACCGCAAATATAAATGGCGTAGGTTTGTAAACTCTCCAAATGGAATAGTATCTTGTAGCGTACACCGTAGAGGGGTGTCGAGTTTAAGGTATTCGACCGTCCGGAAAAGCTTTGTTAAAAAATATAATTGGGATTCGCTATACAATGACTTTAGGTTGGTGAATCCCGCTACTATAGGTTTTAGGCGTAATTGGACCTCAAAACTGACCTCTATATCTTTTAAGAGTGCCCTGTGGAAAGCAATATACTTTTAAACCCTATCTTTAAAATCCTCGGTTTTCCGTTCCGGAGGATACGCCGAGGAAATAGCAACGCCTGCGACCTCTATATCACGTTCCGCCGCTTATATTGCTGTAAGAACCCTCCTAAAGATCTAGTTAACGTAATTAAGGGTATTCCTGGCCATTATATAGTAAACTGATGGTGCGCCGTTCTCCTGTAAAAGCCGATTAAATCTACGCAGCGAGTAGGTATCTCGCCAATCGCCATCACGGAAATTGGGTAACCTAATAGTGATTTCTTGGCAATCTAGGTTTTTAATGATAGTTGCCAGCATTTCTACATCCGAATTGGTTTCCCGGATTTTGGCCTAGTTTTTCTGGAATGACATAATCTAGGGAAACACAGTTCAATTAATATGATTTAGATTCTTAGGGACCTAGTAGACCTGACTTTCTAGATCTTTTTCGGTTGCCCAGTTACGGGAGAAGATGTAAGTTAATGTGATAGATGTCCTACATACGCTTGTTAACAGTTCCATTACGTGTCTAAGGTCTAGCTCGTCTATGACGATTAGCAGGCTTCCTTTGTATATAAAGGTATCCATAAAGGTATCCATAAAGGTCTTGCGGGAGACGCGCTCGAATGCTTTACAGGTCCTATGGATATCCTATAAGTAGAAGTCGGCAGCAATAAATAACTATATGAGATCCAAGAGCTCTTCTGGAATTCTGTGTATGCTACTCATAGCTACTAGCACGAATAAAGACTAAAGACGGGAACAGTCTGTGGAGGGAGGCGCGGGGAAGATAACGACAGCGCTGACATAAGTGGGCTCGCCAAACCAAACAGGATTGAATGGCTTCGGAGAGGTGGCGGAGAGAGCGAGAGAGACGGAGAGAGTGTGTGTGAGAGACGGAGAGAGCGAGAAAGACGCAGCAAGAGAGGGGCAGATGGAGAAAGCGGGGGGATCCTTTCGAACCCCTATCGTACAAGGAACCCCTTGCTGTAAGCCGACTAATCATCAGCCATTTGATAAAAATAGCCCAGAGCTGCCTATTCTGCATACAGCGTCTCTTCAATTCCGTTGGTTAGCGCAGCTACGTCTACACGGCCTTTTTATAGGGGAAGTTTTGGTATTTTTACTGTTTAAGGGAAAGTTAATAAAACACGCTAACTACCGGACGCGCCTGGGTGCTGCTTAGGAGTTCGTAGAACTCTACAAGCGTAGCGCTAGCCCTTATCGCCACGCCATGGCGCAATTTCTCCCCGGGGGTCTGATTTATAAAATAAGTTTAGAGCGACGACTCCACCTTATAGAGTCTCCACCTCGTAGTATTTTAGAGATACTTAGACCTAGAGAAGTATATAAGATATGGCAGTAAGGCAAAAATATAATACATTTCCTAAATTAATAGGATCTAGTACAAAGAGTAATTATATAATGCTTTAGCATATTCAAGATACCTTAGAATTATACAACTTCACTATTATTAGCATTGACAAAATATCTTTCAGGAAATGATTCACCCTCCTCTATTATTAGTGGAGGGAACTCTCCTAGTACGTTAGATATTTATTTAACATTTTACGCATATTATAGAGGGCTTATACGTACCAAAATTAGCTAAGGGCACTGAAGAACAATGCTAAGAAGTAACGGAAGAGGTATATAATGCAGTACCGTCGTATATCTATAGTGGAGGCATAAAACCTAAAGGAGCATGACTATACTCTATATTGCTATAGTGCTCATCCCTTATATGGCCGCACTCGTACGGCGATATTTTAGTCTTTCCAGAGAACCCTAGATATAAACAAATCCAGCACCAGAAGATGCTTTCGAAGAGAAAATTTAGTTCCGGGTAATGTAGTTGTTTAGGTAAGGCCGCCGAGGAGTTTAAGGAAGATAGGATAGTAGATAAGTCTGAGGACGGGGAGTGGAACTAAACTCCTAGCATCGATTTATCCTCTTCATTTCCCGTTATTCTCCTATCCATCTCTTCTGCCAGTTTTCCAGTCTCCTTTAATACTTTTAGGAGATTCGCTTGGTTAAGCCCCCGCTTATAAATACATTATAAACCCACCAGTAAGCATCTTAGGCAAGGTTTGTCGCCATCGCCATTATACCTAAGTTTCTTAAAGGAGCATCGAAGGCACGGATTTTTACTTAGTGGCGGTCTCATTCTCCGCTTTAAGCTTAGCACTTGGATTTATAAGTCTCAACTATAGCTAGCAACAGCCCTTGCCCTATAACGCTCCTTATATCTCTTAAGGAGGTCATATTAGAAGAAAGTTTTAGGGCATTTATCGCAATAGTAAGTCGGCTCTTTAGCGTCTATAAGAGTTAGGAATATGCGCTACAGTTAAATAAAGTAGAGACCTACGGGATTGTTGGTGTCGCTTTAAATGCTCCGCTCGAGAGTAACTTTTTATACAATTGCCATAGTTACACGCGTGAATTTTCTGAATTAGTAGCTGCCTCTCTATGGGTGAACTGTTAACTCTAGTAACTGTAGGGCAAAGCATCCTTTTACTCACCTATTTCCATTCTATCGCGGCAGTTGGTAGTTAAAAGTAGACGGCTAAGTTTATATGCGATATCGAAGAAGTTTAAAATGCAGAAATATGTAGATTAACGGGGCGCTAACACCAATATTATATATGGAATGATCTAACGTATTAACAATTAATAACGATATAAGCATTCCTAATATAGAACCCTAGCTCTCTCTATTTAAAGTGCAAGGCGTCCTACTATTTCGCGTTCTAGATAGTAGAAGAGTAGAATATAAAAAGTTAAAAAGATAGACTGTTAGGGAGCGGACTGCTAAGCTGAACCTTTAGAAGTTTTAGAGAGTCCTATATCTAGGAAACGTTACACAGGTAGGAGCGAGCGAGGAAAAAGGGGCATATCGATTACCTGTGATACTTGTGGGGAACACGCGCCGTGCTTGTTGCTATTATTTGGAGTATACATGCTCCTAAAGACGGCTTATCTTCTTAAATAGGCAATGAGCTTTGGGGATAAATCTAATTAGCTCCTACTAAGCCTGTTAAACGATTATGTCCAAGGCTTACAGAATGTGGGGAGTCGCAGAATAAGGCTTGGATTATCTAACCTTAAGGATCTCCCGCGATTCAGCTTAGATCATGTTTGGGATAACATTAAGAGGAAAGAAAGTAATGTTAGCTTCTCGATCAGCTCTTATCTAAATTATAGCGGAACCCCAAATGGTTTAGTGGCTCACACTGGACGCCTTCGCACCGCAACCACCAAATTATGGACGCCTTCGCATCATAACCACCAAATTATGGACACTTTCGCACTAGGACCATTAAATTATAAACGCTCTGCACCGTAAGCACTAGCATAAGGAACCCTATATTAAGATCTAATCCAATTATAACATGCGTACTAGATTTAACAATATTAGTAATAAATCCTGGTAGCTTAAGATGGTGGAGGGAATGTTGCGTAATACGAGCTCCTGCGTAAATACTTTGTCAATTCCTAGCACTCTTTGGTGGCAACGGGGATCTTAGGTACCCTGCTTTTCTAACGCTTAAAGCGATATACGCTCTTTAATTAGTGACCCTTTTTATTTAAGAATAAAAGCTCAATTTAATTGCTGTTATTTAATATCCTTTAATATCTATTCCCTTCTGTTTACTACTAGCAATGTATAATTATACGCAGGTTCACTATAAGTGTACTCATCTCCGCTACACCGTAAGAGCTTGGTGCACGAAATACTAGAAGACACAGAAAAGATATCCGGCAAACGTTGTCGCAATATAAGAGTAAATACCTAAGTCATTAATGCATAACTAATTTTCTATTATAGTGAATACAGGCTTAATAAAAACTGCGGTGCGCCTCTATAGGTCTATATAGAGGCCCAAGAAACTTATATAAGAATTTCTTCTAGGCGACTGCAAAGATATATCAAACCGAGAGGCTTACTCGAATATGTGTAAGAAGGTAAAGGAGGAAATGATTTAACGAACGCGAAGGGGGCTGCATATTGCTGGCAAAGGGCGTATATAACTCTCTTCTTTGTAAATGCACTATAAATAAGCATTTAGGTTGGAGAAACCAAACTATCTCTAATAAAGCATTTGATGTGTTCCAAACCTAGCGGCCCGTAGTAATTTAATATGCACGCTTAATTTTAGGAGTTAAGTCGCTCGATATAAGGTAGCTGGCATTTATCCTTCCTAAAGAACCGTATTTTGCAATGTAGCAGGTAATTAATTAATAGAATCTACATAGGCATACGTTATTTTAAAGTTCGTGCACGGACCACTTACTCGTTAGGCGCTGACGGGTCAAAGGATAAATCATAGTTGCAAAGTTCGGGTGATAAGACCTTGGAATCTAATATAAATTACGTTCCATAAAATTACGAACCCTATAATATTTGCCACTATAATCCAAAAACTAAGACTGCAAAAGTACGGTAGATAGAAGCTAAAAGTTATTCTATTTAACTTCACCCTAATATCCTTTTGACTCCAAACACCACCAATCGCCAAGAGTACATCCTTTATCAAAATAATTAAGGATATGCTCAGCACGCTCGTGCTAAGCCTTATTACGCACTGTCTCTAATTTCTACAGTTACGCGCAGAAGCCACACTAATATTGGAATTGGCCATTCCGGCCTATATAAGATAACTTAATATCCTCAGAAGGAACGGTACCCTTATGTGTTTAAAGATACTGCTTAAAGTATTGCGTGTTATAGCTTAGGTCCAGACATTGTTAGCCGGTCGCCGTTTTCTGCGGGCATACCCACACATCTATCTAGAAGTGCTGAGAATTATTATAGCGGAACTGTCGGACGGACAAGTCACTCATAAGAACTCTGTCAATTAAAGCTGGCTCTAGAAGCTCTCTATATACATAAGGTAGGGGAAAAAGACTAACAACGACGCTAACGACGATTCTGGAGCTATTACTCAATCGCTACCAGGTCGGTATTACCACTTAGTTAGTAATAGGTAATAAATAGGTAATAGAAAATAGATAGTAAAATATACAATGGCAAGAAACAGGGTGTGAGTTATAAGGTGGTACTTAATAGTGACCTTAATGTTCAACAGGAACCAATCGTTCCTATATATGCTTTTATATAAACACCCCGGATATACGCACGCGTATTCTCGAGTCCGTTTTATAAAATAGTTAGTATATTGTCTTTGCTTAGGAGTGGAGCATAAATAAACAATTAGTTAATTAGAAGGTTCCTCTATAATCTTTGCGCCCAAATTTTAAACTATAGTTATGGACACTGCGTCTAGCTTCTCTATTAAGATAAGGTGGACTAGGCAAATAGCAATGTTAATTTATTTAAATTTAGGATAGGATGCGACTGCGGGTAATATAATAGGAGGCTACTTTATCTAAAGCTCTAAATTAGGTGAAAAGCCAGTATAGATATATCTATAGCGGGCTTCTAACAATCCTAAACGTGCGTGTTGTCCTTACTAAGGATAACCGCTTGCATGTCCTAGCGTGGTTCAGAAAGATCGGTAATCGATATATCGAAGACTGCGGCCTGTATGCGTGCTAAAGGGATGCCTTACATAATAAGAGGCGTTATTAGTACGGCGTAGGGGCTTCTTATTAGAGAAAATGAGATTTTTAGGGGACTAATAGGCTTAAGAAGTGGCTTAGGGAACAAAAATACTTAATGGTTAAGATCGCCAAGTAGATTTGCCGGTTTCTATAGTATTAGTCTTAACACTAGGCACAGACTAACACTAACGTAAACGTTTTCTATCTGGCTCCTTACCTCCCCATTAACCCTTTAAAAGCCTAATATCTTTAACAAAGTCTAGTATAAATAAGCCTCCTTAAGTAAGAAGACTTAGAAGCGGGGACGCTACTAGCGTCGACATATAAACCACTTAGAAAACTAAAACAACTTTTCCAAGCAATATCCCTCTATTAGTCCCACTCTCACACCTTATAGGGCCTATAACACATAGGTTACTCGTCCCGTATCTCTTACAGGGTTATATAGCTCAGTTAATGCCTAGGGTCAATCGGTCAATTAACTCAATTCGCTTGCTTCCTCCCCGGGCGCTGCATTTAATAAAGCTAAATATAAATTAGTATAAGTATCCTAGCCGTAATATAGTGGAACCAATAATGGGCTTTTCTAACGGCTTGTGCCATACGCCAATTAAAGACTTCAGTGGCTACCTTAGGTATATTCTCGGCCGCTAGTAGGTTATTTAAACGCTCTAGAAGCTCCTTCTATTCGTCTATAGGAATCTTAAACCAAATAGAGCGTATTAAATATAATAAGCGAAGTCGTTTAGCTTCCTCCTATGTAAGTGTCTGCCGATCTTTATTATTAAAAGTTAAGGCTATACTTATATCCCTACTTACCAGAAACCGCTTCTATTAAGTTTTAGAATGTCCGGCAACAGCCTATATATCACTAGCTTTAGACCTAGCGGTAAGACTTATTATGCGTAGTGGCGTCAAAATAAGAAGTTTAGTATCGCTGGGCGAGTGCCGCCTGCCAAGGTGGGGCTATTAACCCCATCAACTCCGTTAACCCTATTAACCGTATCAACTACGTTAACCCAATCAACCGCTAGCGATACAAAACCGGCTAACGCCACCAATCTCCGCTTCCGCCTTCTACATAACGATACTATTTAGTGCCTCTCCGAGTACCCTAACCCTATATTTGCCTCTAGTCGGCTTATCGGTTCTCTTTACGTTCTAAAGGGCTTATTCTGGCTTTATATCTTACTCTTTGTCGTAAGCCTATAACAATTACCCTGCTTCATCGTAAGACTTACTATATTCCGTTAAATTTAGTCGGCCACGTCAACTTATTAATGTTATAGACCTTTAATGGTAGTCATTTGTATCTAGCTTAGAGTTAAGATTTCGGCATATAATTAAGATTGGTCCTCCAGTCTCTGCATAAATCTACTTACACTATAGTGTGAATTTACGTGCATGCGCCTTAAATTCTTGAAATTACAGCGCTTGCGCATTAAGGGGGAGCCATACCGGTGGCGTTATTGCATTCATTAGCCGCCTAGTGCTCTATTGAATGGATACATTCCGCCGAATATCCTCCTAATTGCTGCCAACGCTCCTGCTACACCTATTACAGTTTTGATACAAGATGCACTTCGATCAATTACTCTAGCAATGCAATCCATTACTATCATTTTCAACGTTAATAAAACCTATCAATTTAGATAACGAAGCTTACTTTGCAAATGTTCCTAATAAGTTAAGGAGAGTGACTAGTCCAGCGTCTAGCGAGGGTCTTACTAACAAATGGCAACAATAGTCAATCCAGAGCTACCAGCACTGATTACCCGCTCAACATCAATTAACTTAGCTCTCTAAAAACCACCCAGACTGTTAGTTTACACCATTAGTAGGAGAAGGCGCAAACGAGTTTATGGAATGGCTTGCGCAAATAGGATACCACAAAGGGTAGGACAAAGGCGTTGTTTCGGACCGTAAGGCTAAAACAGCCAAAGAAAAAAGAGAGGAGAAGGTGATAACTGCGGAGACAGCCACCCTACCACACTATGTAAACAGACTGTAAAGCCCCCCTAAAAAAAAAAAAAAAAAAAAAAGGGGACAGGCTTCTAAAGCCGAGACTTATGGCTAAATAAGCCAACAGATAGTCTAAAAAAATTTTACTTACTTACTTACTTACTTATCGCTTTTAAGGTAGTAAATAAATTCATCCAAGTAAAAGTATAGATCATCGCGAATGCTTTATAGCTCGCTATAAGTCAAATAGGCAGTAACGGAGTATAGAGCTATTAGTGGTGATTAGTGTAAGCTAAGAATAGTACGACTCCTCTCTAAGAGGTGTTAAGCCTAACCTTATAGCGCTAAATAGCATAGAAGGCGTTATTAACAGCCTAATACAGTGCTAATCGTAGAATGCCTTAGCTTAAGTATTCGGGCGATGGCGCCGCATATAATAGAATATCCTTTTTACTCACTTATTTCCATTCCAACGTAGCAATTAGGAGTTAAAGGCAGACGGCTAAGTTTATATACGATATTAAAAAAGGTCAAACTATTACTAGCCACTAGCGTCGCAGGATTATCAGGCCCTTTTAGGGCACATTTTAGCTTAAGCGTATTATACGCGGCATTTATTTACGCTAGTTATATTAATACCTATAAGGCCGAAAAGCGTTTACCGGCGTCCCCACTGCGGCGCTAGTTAACGTAAATCCAACACTAAAAATACCTACAGCATCCGCCAGCCACACAACTAAAAGCGGATAATTAATCTATGTCCGTTATAAACCCGCCAGATAATATAATAGGCCATATTAAGGCCCGCCTATAGCAATAAACCGTTTCCTATTATAAACTAGATGGCTATATCTAACGTACTAGGCGTTACTACTAACTTAGGCTTAGAACTTATGTCTTAGGCAACGGAGACTTTAAGCCTCCTTTAACATGGCTGCGCCTCCATACCTAGGTAATATTAAAACTTAAGAATGCCCACGTTCCTTAAACCCTTTAATCCTTTATTAAGAATTCTCTTAATTAAACAGACAGTTAATATAATTCGAGAATTTTGCAGGATCTCGGCACGGAAGTAGCTTTCACTTTAATTTCACATCGTATAGCAATCGACACTCTCAAGGATAGGTTTTCCTAAGTTTCCCATAGGCTTTAATACGTTTAAAAATGGCGCATAAACAAATCTGACCAATCTCCCTTTAAATGTCCTTAAGGCTTTCATTCTAGGATACAGTCTTATTTCCAAATTCATTCTGGATACCTTCGGCTTCGACGTTAGCATAGTAGTCTTAATCGGTCTTATTCTGTTCGCTATAGTAATATTAGCAACCTATATATAGAATAAAGCTTTCTCTTTCTTCTCTCAGTTCTTTATATTATCAGTTTTTGTTAACAATAGAGATAATATATTTAACAGTATACTTCAATAGATCGCAGAGCAGCGTATGTCGAAAATCTCTTACTCAGTAAAAGCTATCACGCGACTAGGAACCATTTACGGCGACTAGGGAGACAATAGCGATAATAAGAAGGCGCTTAACAAGAAGGGAATCTTTAATTTTAGAAAGTAGGCAGCTAAGCTGCCACCCCGCTACAAGCCCTACTTTGGCAAACATAGGTTCTAGCATAATGGCCGCCTATTTACCTTTAATCGTTCGCGCCGAAAGAGACCTACTAGTCCATGGTCCCTAAATAGAGGCGACGAAGAGCTTATTAAACTAAAATACATTAGACGGTTGACAGAGCCTATTAAGAACCTACTTAACTACATAAAATCATGGTTACTTAAGAAGGAAAAGGCTATAACGGTTATTTGACGGCCAGCGGGGAAGGATCGTGGACGCAGCGCTAGGTTATGGGACCGCGTCTTATCTAGACCTTCCCGTCCAATGGACACTGTATCACTTAACCCTAAGTAAAAAACCAAAGTCGTAGAGGATATTAATGAATATCTCCATCCGTCCAGCCCTCGCTAGTACGCCACCCGCGGTATTCCGTACTATCGCGGTTATCTCTTCCACGGACCTCCTAGGACCAGCAAAACATCGCTCTCCTTTACCCTTACTAGAATCTTTAGGCTAGACATATTCTATATTTCTTTGCTTAAACCTACTTTTACGGAAACTAACCTTAACCAGCTGTTTAACAACCTCCCTCGCCGCTGTATTGTTCTTCTAGAGGACATTAATACCGTAGGTCTACTAAGAGATAAGAAGAGTAATAAGAAGGAAGAAGAGGACGAGGCGGATTCTAAAGGAGGCAAGATAGTTTAAGAGTTAAATATTACCAACTTAGCTAGAGCAATTAAGTCCGCGAACCGTTAAGATAAGCAGAACGACGATACAAAATAGGGTGTTTCGCTTTCTGGTCTACTCAACGCCATTAACGGCGTCGCTACTTATAAGGGTAGAGTCCTTATTATAACAACGAATTATCTAGAGAATTTGGACGAAGCCCTTATCCGTCCTGGCAGAGTCGATATACAGATTAAGTTTACGCTCACGACGCGCGACCAGATTCGAGACATCTTCATCCGCATGTACTTAAATAAGAATGATAAGGTCCCGAAGCGGCGTAGCAGGTCTGGTCTAATAAATGGCGTACTTAAGCCTACTTCAAATGGTAGCCTTAACGGGTCGGCGGAGATGGTAAATGGGGCCAATGGGATCAACAGTATTAATGGTATTAATGAAATTAACGGAGTTAGCGGATTTAAGGGAGGGAAGTACTTGGCTTACAACTATCTCTCTAGCAAGACGTTAAGGGCACTAGCCGATGCTTTCGCTAATCGTATTCCTAAAGGCAAATTCTCGCTAGCTGAGATCTAGGGCTTCCTGCTAACGCGTAAGAAGGAGCCTTAGCGAGCTCTTAAGCAAGTGGACAAATAGAAGGATGCGGTGCTAGAGGCAAAGGAGAGGAAGGTAAAGGTTGTCAGTGTGCAATAGGCGGAGAGCATTAAAATTAATAGCTAAAATATTAGCGATGTTATACTAAGAAGTTTGCGAGAAAATATAGCAGTAGTACCCCAAAACCTTAAAGTACTAAACAGGTTAATTAGGGAAATTGTATCATACGGGCTCCATACTAATAATATTAAAATTATGGAAAGCTGCAAAGCCGCTTCTATATATAAACGGATTATACGTTATAATACTAGATACAGCATAGTAGTTAGGGAAGGAGGTATTAAACTCTCGGGCGGTAAGCGTTAACGCATTGCCATCGCGAGGGCCTTTCTTAAAAATTTAAAGATTTTGCTTCTTAACGAAGCTACATCTGCTATAGATAATATAACAGTGAAATCGATTTATAAATCGCTTAAAAGTTAGAGGAAAGGTCGAACAATTTTAACTGTTGCTTATCGTCTTAGCATAGTCAAGGGTGCCGACGAAATTATTTTCTTAGAAAAAGGAGAGGTAAAAGAAAGGGGAAATTATACTAAGTTGCTTAACTAACATGGATTATACTATAAAATATAGGTAGTAATGGATGATGTAGACGGAACGGAGGGGGTTAGAAGCTAGCATGTACGCCTTACAGATAGCATAGTACACGTCAGTAGCCATAAAATAATATACGGCCCGTAGAACGAGAGCTTATATAATATACCAAGACTTCTGCCTTTTAGGCTGCCCCATATATCCACCTATAAATTCCTAACTTTTAGCCTTTCTGTTCTTAATCCTAGCAAAGAATATCCAGTATAGAAATTACACGCAACTTAGGGCAACTTAAAAAGCTTAATCTTAGTACCGGATCTAACTAGGAAGAAAACACGCTTATTAAATCCGCCTAAAAAGATTACCCTAAGAGTTATAAACCACGCATTGTGAGTTTCGCTATTAGATAATTCCACAGGCCCCATAATAACAATTTCAGTCGCCGCAACAACGCTAGATTTGCGTATGTATCCTTCTATAATAATATTAAATAGTCTAATAAAAGGTACAGCACTGTTATAACGGAGCTAGACTTGGGGAAAGGTGCCCTAATTATAAGCATTTAATGTGCGAGTGTAAACCTATATAGGCCTTAACCACTGTCGCTATTTTAGTGGTACTGATGTGGGCTATATAGATTTCCCGCAACGGGAGTTGCAGGGGCTAGCTACTCCCAGTCTCCTATATCTAGCTATCTGGTCTAGTATTATATAAGTCTAGCCTTTTCAATTATTAAGCTTATTGTAATCGCTACTAGTGTTTCTACGGCGATGGTCCGCTAAAATATAGAATAACGTATGCGTGTAAACACAAAGCCTATAAGGAATATCCGGTGGAAATAAAAAAAGAGCCAAATATAGAGTTAGATATAACAACTTAGTACCTTATAGACATACCGAATAAAGAGTCAGATATATTAGATATAAAAACTTGGTACTATATAAGCATACCTGCTCATATTTATATAGCACTGCTAATAGTAAGAGAGTGTCAATATCGAGCCAGATACGGACCTGTTAAAGGACCTATTAAAGTTTACGAATGTACGCACTTTTATTGTTCTAGGTGCGAATATAAGTTTTATTAGGGAATGTAGCTATAACCAGAAGCCGTAAATAAGAGGTTATAGTTTATCTTCAGTCTTAGAGTCGAAAAGCACTATGTGTTTGGCGTAGTTTGTCAGATCAAAATTAAATAGTGCTAGCTGTTAGAGGATAAATTTAATACGCGCTTATAATTGCTCCTATATCCATATTCCACGATTTAGGTCCTATTGTTTGATATTTTTGCGTCTTTAGATAATAGATTAATGCGGAATTGATAAATATTTCTGTTAAATTGCTGGCTTATTTCTTTGCGAATTCGTTAACGTGTCCTATTGTAAGAGGTTTAAGATAATGCTAATAGCCTAAGCACTTCTCTGAGTAACCCCTAGCAAGTACACATTTTCACCTACGGGCCGTAGCACGCTCCCTACTAGTAGGTATCTAGGTAAGCAACAGTTAGCTCTTCTATAGGTCGCCTAGATCTTAAGGACGTAATATTTTAAACACGCTAGCGCCTAAATTTTTTCCAAAATAGGCTTTTATGCCATGTGTTATGTGCGCGATTTTACCTAGCCTAAAGCAGCCCCACTAAAAAATCAGCCCTACTATATAATTTTTATAACTGCTCATAAGGGCGTCTTTATTTACATTTCCCTAAGATAGTTATAGCTACACTACAAAAAATTTCCGGTGTTATGAATAGCAAAAGTGCGGATTATTTACAAAGCATGTTAGTAGTATGGCGCGATTCCATGCAGGCACTTAATAAACTAGCAATCTACACCTTACCCAGCAATCCTTTAATAGACGAATACATTACTCTATATATGAAGGTATTACTAGCGCCAAACTATATATAATAGTATGCTAATAAATATGTTAGAAAGCTAAAGATTACGCTACCACCATCCTAAATACAACCCCCGACGCGGTTTTAAACGAATAATTATACCTAATATAATATAATAAGCTTTATAAACCCATTCCTTCTATACCTAAACAGAGTGTGGATAAGGCTTTGGTAATACTAGCCCTTAGTAAGTTAGGTCAGAATAACAGGTTGTAGGTATTTAAAGGCTCTGAACCCTTTAAACTTAATAGTAGAGATATCCTAGTTACGCCATATAACACTCCTTAACTCTTCTAAGAACGGGGCGGTGGGCTTGCTTATATATCTATATAGGTCCGTAGTGTCGCGAGAGCTATGTCAGATTAAGGACTATCTTAGAGTAGTACGGGATTAAAAGCAGCAATGTTGCCTGGTTATATAGGAGATATTATATTAGAATTACTGGAATGTGCTAGACTCCTGTACTGTACCTATAGAACTATAGTATAGCAATTAAGTCCGTTATTTATCCCTATAGTACTAGAGAAATAGAGGTTAGAACTATCCGTTAATATATTTATTAGTGGATATTATATATAGAAATTAGTGTTTAGCAGAGGGTCTTAAGTAAGAGTAAAAGGAATTGGCTGAGGCTCGCGTAAGACATTAAAATGGGCCTAAGAGAAATCGGGAGGGTCCTTAGGGAGAGTAAAAGGAATTGGCTGAGGCTCGCGTAGGATATCTAAATAAGCCTAAGAGAAATCGGGAAGGTCTTTAGGGAGAGTAAAAGGAATTGGCTGAGGTTCGCGTAGGACATCTAAATAGGCCCAAGAGAAATCGGAAAGGTCCTTAGAGAGAGTAAAAGGAATCGGCTAAGGCTTGTGTAGGACATCTAAATAGGCCTAAAAGAAATCGGGAAAGTCCTTAGGGAGGGTAAAAGGAATTAACTGGTCAAAATAGGGTTAAGAGAAATTGGAAAGATCTTTGGGGAAAGTAGATGGAGCTAGCCGAGGGTTATAGAAGACATCTAAAGAATCCTAAAGATTACCATACGTGTTTTAAAAATTAGAGCCATCTAGTGAACAATTTACAGTATCTACTAACCCTTCTTATACTAGGACAGCGCGTTTTTAATTACTAGGATTTATTTAGGAGGTTTAGTTCGCGCTTTAATCGGGGATAGTTGGCGTACTATTTATTTCCCCTAAAATTCCTCTTCTAGGGTGCTTGTTCTAAAGCTATTAAACATTATTTAGCCTTTTTATTCCTCTAATACTCTGGTAGGTGCTACTAATATTAAATAGCACTATAGAGCCAGAGAGAATCCAACGGGCAAGCTATACCTTCAGCACTTTCGCCACAGGAGAAAATTCCCTCTACTTCCTATACTTGTCTTATTTCTCCATCCAGGCTTTTAATGCGACAAACTCTATAGGCGTCATATATCTCTCAAACCTATAATATATTAGCTACTTAATTTAAAAAGGGCTAAAGGTAAACTTATATTATCCAGTAGTCTAGGGCGCTAAGGCCTATTAGAGCTCTAAGTTTAAATCTGTTCTACCTTTACCTAGCAATATCCTATCGTTTAAAGCGGATGCCCCTACTAGGGTAAATCCGGTTCCGTACTAAACTCCTATAGTCCTTACTAGGTAGCTGCTTTTCCTCTTGCCTTCGTATTCGCTTTACTTTAATATCTATCCCATTAGAAAGGAGAGACATTATTAACCGTCAAGTAATCGCATTATTAATCTTTTGTGCATCATTAACCTTTCCCGCCTTTCCTGTTTTTCCTACCTTTTCTACCTTTCCTACCTCTTTAACCTCTTCTCCTTAAAGTCTGTCAAAAAGACTATAAATAATAGCATGATTGCGACTTTGTAAAACTAAGGTTGAGTTTGGCACCGGGTTTAGAGGTAGCTTTAAGAGTCCTCTAGGCGGTCTACATAAGTCCAAGTATACATCTTTTAGAAGTAGAATTTTCGAGCTAATAGTAGTTACTTGGAACAGAGCCTTTGGGGTAAGGCGTCCGTTTTAGGCTAAGTCTCCCACCTCCTTATAGGCTGGGCTCCCTGCTCCCTTATAGGCTAAGCTTCCGTTACTAGCTAGGCTTTTATCGTAAGCTATGCTTTCGTTGTAGGCTGTGCTTCCGCTATAGGCTGGGCTTCCTACTCCCTCGTGGGCTAGGCTTCCGTTATTAGCTAGACTTCCTTAAAGCGGGGTTTCTAATTCCTCGTGAACTGCGCCTCCTTTACCTCCCTTAGGAATTTGGAAAGACAAAAAGAATTTAAAGGTTAGACAATTAGTATAGTCGGGTAAAAAGTTTAGAAGATTCTGTATCCCGCTTTTAAGGTATTAAACTCCTATAATCTTATTTATAGAACACAGCCATTACGCAATCTTCTTAACATTATTTAACAATTGCTGTCTAATATAAGTAACCACCTAAGCAAAGGGTGTAAGTTTAACCTATAGAGGAATATGGACAAAGCGCGCAAGCGAACTGCGACACTTCGTCAGCAAGCTCTGCTTCTCCCTCCTGCACTAAAAGAATAGTTAGCTCGGGGAAGGAAAAGCATAAAAGGTTTTAAATTACCGTGGTACCGCCACGCGCTTTGTTAGATTGCTATTAAAACTAGGGCATTAGGATTTTATAGGCTGTTAACCCTAAGAAAGAAGGCAACGGGGTATAAGTAAGAAAGAAGTGTAAAAGCTATAGGGGGTTTACGATCCTCGAGGATTGTAAACCCCCTATAATTTTAGCTTAGTATGCATTAACCTCCTCGCCTTATCATTCCCTGGGACGCTAGCTTATCTAAACTCCACTACTACGACTTGTGCTCCGCTAGAGATCTACAACTAAAGCTAATTAAAGTCTGGATAGGCAGTTATCCCCCCAATTAAGTAAACTAAGCTTACCTACTACTCTAAAGCCCGGAAGCCACTGCTAATATACTTTTTTAAAAACATATAAGCTGCGATAATATCTCCTATAAAGGATTAAAGGCTAGAACATTTTAATAGATTAAAGGTACGGCACGGGGCACTAATATATAGAGCTGCTCTTTGCCCCGGAGAGTGCATAATTACCTTTAATTACTTATTGCCTTGCCGCTGCTCTACAGCTATTATTCGGCACTCTCCTGCTCTATATACTTTACCCACTATTATTAAGCCGTGCTTTATCTTACCCTACTTTCTCTAGCTATTTTCGGAACCTCTATATACAATATTTACATTGATATGGATTCCACCCCTTACAATTTAACGACTGGCTTAATTGTTTTAGTCGTGCCTTCCTTTATTATTAGTGCTGTCGCTTACTATATACTTTATTTCAAACCCTAATAGACAAAGGAGGAAGATAATAGGCTTATATCCTTGCGTCTTTCTAAGGAACTATTTTCTTAAATTGTAAGAGTTCTAGAAGGTAGAACTAGAGATATATATAAGAATTGGTTTACGCACCTAAATAGCAGCGGACCTAGCATTTATGGCCCTGGCTCTCTGCCTAGGGCCCTTCTTCTAGATAACGCTAACTAAAATCGCAAACCGAGGCTGCTATGGGAAGATTCTGAGAAGAACCTTCTCTTAGATATGTATGATTAAGAGGCCAAATGGTTATAGATTGTAGATATGTTTTTAGAGAGGTCAGAACTTGCATGTAGGAGAGTACTTAAGAAACCACGTCTAGATAGTACGGGGCCGAAAAAACCACGTTGGAAAGATTCAGATATTTAATAGCTTAAGAAGTTGCATAGTAAGCAAATCCCATTAAATAAATTAGTAAAGGAAATAAAAAGAACTGAAATATTATGTACGGAAATGCTTAAAAAAAAGAAGTAGTTACTTTTTGCTTTAAATAAACCCTAGGCTGTAGAAACCCTGCAGTATATCTTAGCCTATTCCTATAAAGAGTGGCTTTCTTTATACCTATATACAAGCCTTGTAATTATAGGCATTATATTAATATCGTAACAGATATAATAAGTGGCGTCGGCTAGTTATCCGCCACATTTAGCAGCCTATGCCTTATCCGCTTCTTTACCTAGCTATTTACTCGCCTTCCATTATATATAAATAGCTGTCTTCTTACCTCTTAACAAGTTAGCGAATACTGACCCCCAATATATAGCCGCAGAAAACTCTCCAACGACCATAATGCCGGCATAAGAGCAAGAGCTCGATAAGTTAAACGCAGAATAGCTAAGGATGGCGAGCGCTTTCAATTCTAATCTTAGTTTGGGTTAGCTTATACCAGCCTCCGACGCACCACTATAGGAAGGAACCCTATCCCCAGTTATGCCACTCGTGTCACCGCTAAGGGAGGAATTAAATACTAAAAAGGGAAACCTAGAGGTAATAGGGCAAGTATACTTCGCAACTTGTCTAATCCTTAAAGACTAAGAAAATGGTTCTAAATATAGATGGTGGTTTTATAGAGGGGTCTGATAGTAATAAGGTATACACCTAAGCCCACTTAAAGCGTAAGTACTTTACTAATTGCCTGAAATTAGCGACGAAAGTATAAGGACGTTCTTGTTCCCCTACCTCCTCCCCCTTTAAACTTCGGAATAACTGCACTATAGTAGAGGCTTGACGTGCTTTAGAAATCGAACGAGCGACAGCTCGCAGAAATTCTTAGTGGATTTAAAAAGCGAATTACAATAGTGGGGGACGCTGTATAGAAAGACTGCGACGAAATTGAGAGTTATATAGAAAGGAAGGTTGCAATTTAAAAGGAAGCTGCAAAGAACTAACGTGACGATATTAAGAAGTGTATAAGAGAGATGGTTGCATCTTTAAAGGAGTGTATAGCTAGGGAGCTTGGAGCTATTAATTGTATAATACACTAGTCCCAGGACATACTTTAAGAGACATAAGCTGGACTATTAGATCTTACAGAAAAAGCCCTATTATTTTGTCTAATATATATAGTTAGGTATTAATAGTTCTGCCTTTTAAGTACGTAAAATAGCTTCTAAGG
>Ga0307515_10004241_pt1 | contig 29766 bp, 22 predicted proteins | sample 17_EM_MG_FD_194513 | JGI IMG/M metagenome (GOLD analysis project Ga0307515, IMG submission 194513) | Populus trichocarpa ectomycorrhiza microbial communities from riparian zone in the Pacific Northwest, United States - 17_EM | ecosystem: Host-associated > Plants > Roots > Unclassified | place... | reverse complement strand
TTTGCTCCTTCTTATATAACTTTAAAGTATATTTATATAAGAAATCCTTTAAGCTTTAATCTCTCTCCTAAGTATCTCTTAATTAATAGTAACTTAATTTTTACTACTTTTATTCCGTTAATCCAATTTTTTAGTATTACATTATTTTCTATTAATTAGTTAACTATTTTTTATAATTATCTAACTGTTATAGGTTACTATAAGTTAGTATCTATTATACTAATATCGCCCTCTAACCTTAAAGTAGTTGCCGCCGTTAATGGCGTTATAGTAGCTACTTTTGGTGGTATATTGTTTAACTTTTTATATTTAATACCGTAATTAGGTAGTAATTATATAACGGAACCTTATAGCAAGTACTATAATAGGCTTATTAATAGGCTAGGTGTATAGGTAATGCAAATTAAAGTTAATAACGTAATAATAACTAGTGGAGTAGTTGCCTAATAGATTAACTCTAATTATATTTTAAGAATTACTATAAGGAAGGAACTATCTAGGTAGGGACTAAGGGTCCTTAAATACACAAGTGTACTTCTATAAAATCCTTCTTGTACATAATATACGTGTTGTACGTGTTATATGTACGTTCCCTTCGTACACTGTATATACTGCGTATAACGTTATATGACCTTAGTTACTATTCCTCGTCACATAGTTCTACCGGCTCCATTCTGGACCGTGCCTGAATTAACCAACTAGCTTCTTCCGATTCTTCCCCAAGTAGTCGTAATATTATACTTAAAGCGTCCGTAACATATAACGTTAAAGGCGATTAAACTGTTATCTACTAGTGAGGCTGTACAGCCCTTATAAAAGGCGCCTATAATCCCTTAAACCCTTAGAGAGAAATCTACCTTAGCGCTTTATAATTGGCTGCTAAAGCTAGCGCAAGCGCTAACGCCTACGGCTTATGTTGGGCTACAGCGCCGGTTGCTAATTGGCTTAGGAGTTTATATGAATTACAGGGGTTACAGAGGTGTGGCGGTGCCAGCCGCTGATTGGCTTAGGAGTTTGCAGGAGGTAAGGTGGATTTTCTCTCCGAGGGTCTAAGTTAACTGAGATAAGTAGAACTCCGGGGTAGAGCTTTAGTGGGATTATTATCTACACGTAATAAACCACGTGTAGATAACATCACGTGTGGGTCCGTGCTAAAAAGGTATAATCAACGTAACTAACGTAGTCGGCAAGCCAATGGGCCATGCAAGCCTCCGGGCCACCCCACCAAAATCGCGAAAAACGCGACGCGTTACTCAACTATTACTTCAATGGCTACACCACAATAACAAAACCCCCTTTTTCAAGAGGGTAGACTTATTCCAGCTCTCAATGCCCATAAGCAAGGCCAATTCTCAAGTCTCCGATCTGCCGTAAAGATATATAGTTTGGTGGGGTGGCCCGGAGGCTTGCATGGCCCATTGGCTTGCCGACTACGTTATACAATCAAATCGCAATCGTCTCTTTTGATTATGATTTTGTAGTTATTGCTATATCTAAGAATATGTAGTAAACAATATAATATAGCTAAGCTATATAAATACAAAAGAATAGCTAGCTGATATGCTTACTAAAGCACTAATTAGACCTACTTTTAAGAACTTATTTAGGTAGATAAACTTGCTACTAATAGAGAAATAAAATCGATAAACAAAATTAATAAATAAAATATTGCAATTCAATATATTGTTTATGGGGGCGTGTTAAAGATACGAGATGTTGCTTATATAAGAGCACCCTGGAAGATTCCTGAGGATTCCGATACTTCGGAATTCTATATTTGATGGTGTATCGGATGGTATCAGGTGGTGTATCAGATGGTATCAGATAGTATATCAGAATACGAACCGGAACATAGAGATTCCGGAATCAGGGAAAGGATGTTGAAGAAAGTTTATAAAAATGAATAGGAATACCTACTCTTTTCTAGAAAGATAAGGGGTACTCCTCAGCTCACCTGTTTTCTGGGATTAAAAGATGAGAATTGATTTGTCTAAGCGTAAAGAATTAAGGCAGAGCCGGGCTTATTTAGCCTCGAAGCAGCGGTGAAGAAGACCTGAACACTCAACGTAACGTCCCGCCTGACTAGGATTAAAAGCACGATGAACACGAATCACATCCGGCACGCAAGTCAGAAGACCAAGCCCTTAATCTTTCTTTACGCTCATGGTACAATAAAATTTAGACAATTTGGTGTCTTGATCCTTTCCCTCCATCACTTCATTCTTCCTCTACATGAAGTTCTCTCTCTTAGACTTGGTCCACTCACGGCTGGGCATGCGCTCCCAGACCTCGACCTCGCGCGGCTTGATCCACAAGGGCTCCGTCTCGGCGGCGTAGGACTTGTAGTAATCCTTCTTGAGCTGGACCTGCACAGCTGTCAGTCCAATGCTCTCCCCTAATCACCAACCTCTAGGCCCCCCAGCCCAGCCCGCCGTAGCCTCTCAGGCCCCTTCTCTTTCTTCTCAGACAGCAACCAATCATTCTCCCAGCTCATCCAAAAATCCCTAGCTCCTTTTTCAGATCGGTAAAGAGAATATAACTCACCTCGAATATTTGCTCCTTAGTGGCGTTCCAGTTCTCCACGAGGCGGAACGTGCCGGGATTCTCCGGGTCCTGGAAGACCTCGAAGTAAGTGCACTCAGGCTCAGCGGCAAACCCCTCGAACACCGGCTTCAGCGCCGCGAGGAACTTCTCGGCATTCTCAGGTGCGACGGTGATCTTGACGTGGAAAGAGAAAGGCATATCTGCTTGTATAAACTGGCGGATGAGAGGGGAAGTTCTTGGGTTGCGAAGAGAGGCTTTTGGTTGCTTTGTTGGTTGATGTTCGATGTTTTTTCTCTACTAGAGGTCTATATACTCCATCGGATCCTGCCCCCGAGCCCATAACCTCGATACCCCAAACTTTCACGGCGCTTATCCGTAGCGGACTCCGGCACTCTCGCGCCAGCGTTAGCAGTTAATCCAACCTGCCCCGCACAGCTGCCCAGCAAACCAGCGGACTTTCACCAACTGTGTTGGTAAGCAAGAGGTCTCTCGCTAAAACGCTTACCTCAGCTTAGACCAAGGAATTGATGCCCCCTGCTTGTTTTCGGATAATTGAACATTCGCTAAACTATTTCTGAACAGAGGGTCAATTCCTTCTGAGGACTTTGGCATGTTTTCTTAAGCTTATCGGCCGACTTTGTATGGTAGGTAGTCATTGACTTTAACGAAATTGATCTATCCTCCTACAACATATACGCCCTTAAAACAGCACCAAATTTATCAGTAGTACCTGCTATATAATCGATTAATATGTTAGCCCTAACTACATCCGTGCCGTTGAGTAGAAGATACATCCGCTGAGCGGATACTAAGGCCTCCCGCTAAAGAGGCCAAGACCCGTATAATTGCGGAGCATTTGTAGGACTAGCGGTGGTCTTTTGCCCGGCTGTGTGTGGAATAGTATATCCCTTGCACTGTTGGAATTGCGCGTGGAGTTGTGGCCCAAGCTCAACCAATTAAACCTACTTGTTATGGGCGGCCAGGGATTCTGCCGCAACACGATTGGTAGCGGAGGTTTTGATATTCTTGAGGTCTCGCACGGGCCATATCTGCACGACGAGGGTTGATAACTTTAATAACGCGTTTTTGAACTTCGAGCGAATTAATTACTTGCCTAGGCAATTACTAGAATATAACAATTACTTCTTCTAAAAGCCTATATTCTAGTATATAATCGATTAACGTTTAAAAATGATGTCGCATGTTGTAGTTAAATAATTTTAAATATCCGCACCGTCCGTAGCGCTGATATTAATGATAAGTTCTACAAATCGTGACAAACAGGCTCAGACGTGATTTTGGCGGTGCATCCATAAAGGGTTTGGCTAGCGCAGTGGGCCAATAGAATATCCGCGCCAACCAAAATCACGTCTGAGCTGGCTGGGGTAACTAATACGCAGCATTTCCCGTTTCCGGGTTCGGACACGCTAAGGACTGCTTAATCCTGCAGGAACAGGACGTTGCGATAGGTCCTGCGTTGGGAGAGGGAGGCTTTGCACGCTTCACCGCAATCAAGTCTGACGGACATGAAGGACGTTGATTACGGCGCGGAGATACGTGCTCACAGGGCTGGGAATGACACGCTAAAAATACGAGATGTCAAAGGTGGGAGGCTCGTCCATACGGAGGCCGTTGCCAAGACCGCTAACAAGAAACCAACGTCCGTCAGAAACTCGTCGCATTCAAAGCAAGTGGTAAAACCCAGGAACAAGAGAGAGAGTCTAACAAGAGAAATAAACCCCTTCGCTATCTCATCAAGCGCAGCTGGGGCCCAAAAAAATAAAATCAGGGTGAATCAACAGCATTAAATCCACCCATCTCGCTCCCCTCCCTTCTCCCACTTCCACCTTTTCATACTCTTCTTCCTCCCAAACTGATACTGCCTCTCCCTCGCCTCCTCTAGCCTCGCCTTAAAGCTGCTCCCTCCACCCAGCGCCAGCGCACCCAACTCCATATCCTCCCGGGCCTCCGCCCCGCGAAACCTCAACGCGCTGCCCGCGCCCGTGCGCCGCGAGCGGACCGAGTTACCCCGCCGCAGCGTCGCGCCGCTGCAATTCGTCTCATTGCTCCTCACATGCCTGAGCCTGCGCTTCAGCTCGGCCGCGTCCTCGCCCAGCAGCACGCGGCCCTTGCGGTTCGACGGCGGTGTGTGGTAGTCGAAGCTGCTGTGGACGCGGCGCAGCGGGTGCTTGCGCGGCGAGCAGTGGAGCATGTTAGCAAGCTCATGCAGGTCGTCGGCGTGGGCGCGCATGCGCTCCAGCGACTGCATGCGCGGTGCGGCGAAGGCGCGACCCTGGACCGAGGGACGTCGGCCCAGGCGCGAGGGCGAGCGTGCGCGCGGGAAGGACTCTGCGCGCGCTTTTCTTCGATGGCGGCGGCGACTTGGGCGGCGGAGTTGGGGACTACGTCGAGGGAGTTCTGAGGGCGTCAGTGCGGGAGTGCAGGTTTCAGCGTGTTTCAGCGCGGCAGGCTTACCATGTGGATGAGGACGATGGGGAGTTGGACGGTGACGAGTTTTCGTGGAGGGGTGAGTGGCTGGGATTGGAGGGTGGTAAGTGGGACTTACGAATGGGCGCTGCTAACAATTACTGAGGAAGTATCGGACTTCGAAGTATTTACCTGCCAAGACGTTAGGTCAAGAGTCTGTAACATTGAAGGCCAGAGGTTGAACCTACCGCATTTAACAGTGGCGTGTTCACGACGAAGCTCTAGATCGCAAGTCCGGAGATGAGTTGTGTGGGCAGCGACTCCGTTCCAGCCTGCTGTACCTTGTTTGACAGTAGTTTTGCTGAGGATTGAGCGTTCATTACTGTCAAAAATGTGTGCCTGGCTAGCTGACTTTTCCATCGTTGATGCTGCAGCCTGTAAAGATTCTGTTCAGCAATGATAGAGAAGGTTTTCCATGACCCGTATGATAACGGACGTGCTTATAGCATAATATACCCCTTTCCAGCTGCGGTTCGATCTTCGTAATAGTTTTACGACTGTTATTCACAATGTGGACGTCGACATATATACTTGTTCCGCTGACCCAGATCTGCCGATGTAGCCCGGCTGTGATCCTTATGACTTCTATGCCTGTATCTCGGGTTCTCATATATTCGTCCAACGCCGTGAGGGGACTTGACAGTGACATTGAAGCCTTTTCAGCTGATTTGAAGACCAGCGCTATTTCAATTCAGCTAGGAAATTATATCCGACTTACGATCGTACACAGATAAGACGGAAATATCTCCGGCGTCCTCACAATATACTCTTCTCCCCGATCCCGGATGAGAAGAGTGATACGAAGCACATCGAATTCTCGCACGCTTTGACTGAAATGGCGGAGGGCCAACATCCAGCGGCAAACTTAGAATGAACAGAAAATTCGTAACTGAGGGCACGAGATGTCAAAATGGATCATCAAGGGATATTTGATCTTGGCTCTCAACCATGTTGTAGGGTGGTGGGTTTTCCAAGCCGATGAGCTCGATGGCTAGGTTCAAAAAGACCGATTTCTTTGACCCAGTCATCTCTTCTAAGCCGATAAGATCCACTTAAATCCTCGCAAGGTCCAGAATTCTCTCGTGCCGTATTCTGTCAGCATCGTCGATACTGGTTTGAGCTGTGCCTTCGATGCTTCCCCTCCCACGAAGAGCCTAGCAGCGAGTTCTAATTCAAGGTCCACCCGAAGATGTCGATGTGTGGGAAATTCCAAAATATCACCTGTTAACGGTTCTTTGATAAACGTTCTCGAAGGGATCCGCCGGCTTCTATCACTGGTTGCAGGGTCTAACCGCGCCGCTACCTGCCAGAGTGGTGAAAGTGACTGACCTCGGCGAGGGATGGTGTTTCCTGAGCCATGAGGGGGAGGTGGGGGTATTGTAGGGGTAGGGATAGACGCAAGAGGAGGCGGTGGTGGCGGCACGGGAGGTGGAACTCTGAGTCGTGACGCACTTCGTGCTCCAGGCTGTGATGAGGAGCATCGAGGGACGTTCGAGCGTGGAATACTGTAGATGCTCGAATATGTGTTGTTGGCAGGACTGGGGGGTGACGGAGTCGCAGAGTGTTGACCTCTACTATCTGAGATTCTGTTTTCTGTGTCCTTTTGGGCCGGGCCTCTATTATCAGCCAAATGACTGTCTACACTTGGACGACGGTTGGAAGCGACTGAGCGACTTCGAGAAAGTGAAGGCTTGCAGGCGGTATTCTCAGGAGGTAGCTTACGAGGTGCAACCTCAACTAGACTAGGCTCTGTGAGTTCTCGAATATCTGACAATGGACGTGTTTTGGTAGCCCAAGGAGGAAGCCCCGCAATCACCCAAGCCAGCCATTCAGCAATGGTAAATTCCCGATTGCGTTATTGACCATATTTTCGCGAGCTGGAATCGCGGGCGGTTGGGAGATTCGAGGCGGGTCATTGACACTTTCACTAAATGAACTCGAAGCGGGAGGCGGCCGTTTGCCTGGTGGTGGAACAAACCCTTACCGATTCAGTATCTGATCCGTGATTTCGCAGAGGGCCATGGAATTCATACCGCTGGCTTGTCTCCTGCTGGAGGGTAGGACGTCAAAGTCAACGCCACGTACGACCGGATGAGCAGTTAACTGGCGCAGCAAAAGTTAGAGCTCGTCTGGCTTTTGTGATGCAGGGTTGGTTACTGCTGGAAACAGTGAAAAAGCCATATGCAACTAACGAATTGTTTGATATTATGGCCTGTAGACGGTTTGTGGGAGTCGCTTGGGGATGACAGAAAATGCGAATGAATCGTGAAGACCTAGGCACTGGGTAGGAGATGAACCCTGGGAGACTGAGAGACCCGAGGGCATCGCAATTGCTGGAAAGCACGAATGATAAGGAACTTTGCTAATCGAGCAACACTCTTTCTCACTCATGTGGAAACAGCTATCGTGAAGATTGATTTTGCACTACGGAGCCTACAGTTGAGGGTGGTTGCTTGGAATTACTCTCTAGATGAGCTGATTGCAGAGTATAGATAGAAAGACGCGGATTGCTCGCAGCTCACTTTGTGATGGTAACATTTAGGTCGCTGAGGCAAGCATGTCTTGGGTGTTGTAGCTACCTAATTTTTTGTGGTGTCTTGGAACTGTCCGCATCTGTCTTTGTCACAATCACTACAGGGGTTGACGATCTCACTCAGCTCACTCGATTCTTCGGTCACGATGGTATACTGCGTACCAGCAAGACTAGTTGAGTAACAGTTTCTTTCGGGACGGAGAAAATCGGAGAAGAGAAGTAGAGCCAGGAAAAGTGCCTACTGAGTGGGCTAGTTTGCCAAGTGAGAGGTTCGCTCTACCTAGGTAATTTCATCGTGCTTGACCGAGCCTTTCCGATCGGGCCTTCGAAACAATTGTTTCACGGGGAAATTTCTTCCGAAAGTAGCCTTGACAAGGGAGAGAAACAAGCGGTTAGGTTTGAAACGGGATAATGAATGGGGGATATGAGCGGGTGAAGGCTTTGCAGCCAGGCGTTTGAATTTGGAATTGTTGATACCTCAGCACCTGCTCGGAGAGATGGATGTCATTGTACGCTCTGATCCCGTCATCATGGTGCAAGTTTCCACCAACCTTAATTCACCGCGGAGTGCTCCAGTGGCGTGCTTGGAACTTGTGTCTTGGTGGGCTAGTAGATTACCTTTGATGAGTGCACGTTTGCGCAGAGTTTCGGGGTGCAGAGTGCGGATGAGGTAGACAGGCAGACGGGGCAGCGAAGAGAGTGAGGGAAATATCCATGGCATTTAAGTGAGCGCTATATGCAGACTTGCTCAGCCCTATGAGATGTTTCGAGAAGCTGGGCTGAGAGGTTTTTGGCCCAGCGACTCCACTCTCACCGTTGTTGTACGATGGTCTACGCGTCAAACTACTCCGCTCGCCCGTTTCTAACGTTTCAGAGCCGATACGCGGGGGTTTCCGAGACAGGTTTGGCATTTTTGCTTTTCTGAAGGTGGAGGCTTCCCCAGAGGGCAGACCGCATCCAATCTAGTTCCAATGCTGAGAATCAGAGAACCGGCCGAATCAAATGACATCACTTTTTTTTTCTTTTTGTTTTATCGGATATCGCAGTCTCACAATGGCGACTACTGGAGTGAAATATATTCTGAAGTATTTCGGCGAGGCTCGGTAGAGAAAGGCAGAGCCAGCAGAAGGCAGGCCGCACGGCTGGCAGTGCCATGGAGATCCGGAGAATGCATTCATGCAAGTCTTGGGTGGCGCCGTCTTTGCGCCGTCTTTGCTCCATGCAGCAAGACAATCCAGGCACCCCCAGCACCGGCCAGCACAGTGACCAGGGTGGCAGCTGACCTTCGGTAGCACTCGCCTGTTTGGTCGGCGCTGTTCGGCTCTTCGTAGGTCTAGAGCGGAGACGACACCGCAACCGCTGAGCTTGTACGGCCACCAATGCAACGTGCTGGAGCGTGAGAAAAGTCTCTGATGGGCGTGAAAATTTTCGCTGCGGCCCCCTCATCTGCGCTCATGCTGGTGGCCGCCTCCTCTGCCTGTCATTTGCTAGCAGCTGCCTCCGTGACTGACTGATGCCCTGGGACAACTCACTGGGGGCGTCTCTCGCTTCAAAGGCTTGCACGGCGGGATCTGGAGGTCAGGCCGGATGAAAAGGACCGCCGTGTTTGAAATCTCCAGCACTTCCACCCCTTCCTGAACGTTTTCTGTTTCCATTAGCCAACGGCTTACCTCACGCAATCCCTCGTCCACCCAGCGACACACGTTTCTCTGCGAGGTTATCGTCCATTATCAAAATCCTACACAAACACTTTGGGGCCTTCCTCCCGGCCTCCTGGGACTGTCTTGAACGCGCGCTTAGCCCTCTTCCGAGCGTCTGTCGTCGTCTGTCGTTGTCCTTGGCGGTTCTGTGTCCTCTGATAGAGGGGTACAGAGGGGTACCTTGCAGATGGGAGATTGTAGCGTAACAGATATGACCGCCGTGGGCAAGAATGAGCCCTCGCGCGATGGTTCGACGAGCTCTATCGCATCGTCGCCCGAGCCAGAGGCCGAGACTTATACCCAGGAGCACCCGCAGACTCAGAAGCGCAAGGGCGGCCGTAAACCAGTGAGCTCAACCACCCTGCCACTTTGCTGCAAAAGCCAGTCGCCATGTCTAAACTCCCGCTAACCAAGCGCCGTAAGATATATGCCACCTCAGAGGAGAGAAAGCAGCGGAACAGGCAAGCCCAGGCTGCCTTCCGCGAGCGCCGCACTGAGTACATCAAGCAATTGGAGAGTACTATCAAGCACCATGAGGAGACGCTGCAGAATCTGCAGCAGAGTCACCGCAGTGCCGCCGACGAATGTCTGATGCTTAGGTACAAAAACTCGCTACTCGAGAGGATTCTGCTAGAGAAAGGTGCGCATCTCCGCCGTCTGCACACCAGCAGTAATGCAATTGCTAATCTTTTGAAGGCATCGATGTCCAGGCCGAGCTTCGTGCAAAGACTGGTAGTCCCAATCCGGGCCCGACTCGGACGCCTACCTCTGCGAATACCTCTCCTAACCAACCGCCCATGCAACGCGCAATAATGAATAGACACCAGCAGGCACGACGGTCAATTGGAGTACCGCCAAAGGCAGAAGGTGTGCATGGTTTGCCACTGATTCAACCTGAGGGTGTCCTTCCAAACCGTTCACCACTATCGCAGCCCACCCCCAGCTCTCACGTTTCTTCCCCGTCCACAACCGCGACGAGATCCCCCAACTTCCTCCCTCAGAGTGGCACATCCGTCTCACCGAACTTCGGCCCAGTAGCCCAGCAACAGCACTTGCGACCGCAGCAGCCGTCTAGGTCACAGTATACACCGCTAATGGCCCCTCAGCGGCCTTCGATTATAACGAACTATCCCTCTTCGAGTGGAATGTCGAGCGCATCTACAGTTGGTAGTGGAGCAGGAAGTGCGTTGACGGGCAGTACAAGCGGCGGTCCGTCCGCATACTACCCCTCACCATTTCAGAGTCATATGGATCAACTCGGCAAGCTGTCCCGCCCCCTCCTTTCCCTGCTTAGGCATAGAGCTATGTTCGTCCTAGATTGATTCCGTGAGTACAGAGCAGGAATACGACGAGCAAGCCGACATGCTTGAAGACCAAGATCCCAGCGATCAATCAGCTGGTCCCGGCCCGTTCCCGCAAACGTTCTCGCCGCCGTCACAGATGCAACCCCAACCCCAACCGCAATCGCAACCGCAGCCGCAACCGATGCAGCCGCCGATGCCGAATTCTGGACAGAATCCGCCGTTCCCGTCCCCCGCGACCCTCCAGCCCGCCGACGGGAATGGTGCGGGCGCCGTATTCGGTACCATGAACCACCTCTTCGACCCTTACGACCCGATGCTCGACGCAGATCCGTTCGGTTTGTCCGCGAGTATGCACTTCCCGACCCAATTCTCGTACGAGACGCGGTAAGGATTGTTTTTAGAGATTTCTTGGCACGAGGCCATTGTTAAATATGGCTTGATGAGTCACGAGATTTCTTGCTGTTTAGCGGGCGTTTGGGTTCTCGGTCATATCAAGGAGTTGTCCTTGAAGGCGCAAATGGAAGAAGATGCCCTGAAAATGGCTGGCTTGGCATCTGATGGAAGATGGAGGCTATTGGTCTTTGATTTATCAAAAGTTTCGCAACTCTCACAACTCTCACAAGGAATGAGACGGTTGATTTCTCGAAGGTGGCTTGTCCTGGTGATGGCTCGCTATCATTGCTACATTCCTACGGTACTACGTAATTGCTAGAGTATAGTCTGAACAAGAATTGCAGGCTGCTTTGCTGTACATACCATAGATGAATTTAAATAGACGCTAGTAGTGACTCAATCTTGAGCGCGGAAGCAGTCAACTAAAGTGTCTTGGGTTGCATGCAAGTGATGTGTTCATGCAATGTTTTTGATAAAAAATTTTCTCCGAGTGGGAGGGTGTTGGTGTGTGCAGCGATTGGAAGCGCCTCATGAGGCTATTTCTGCGAGATGGTCAAATGGAGCCAAAATAGCTCACGATTCTCAGTTCGCATGGTGATATGTTAGGTTCCCCAGGGTGTGTTTCGTGACATGGCACTGACACCAGCAGCTTTCTGCCGCTGTCCCTTTATCCATGGTCACTAGTCGCGTTTGCGTTTTCGGCCTACTGTAAGCGACCTCGACTCGTCCACAAACGATTTTCATCACCAGGGCATCAACCTCACCTCAACCGCCATCCTACTACATACTCCGCCAGTAGTCGAGAGAGCCTCGGTCCTATCACTGTAGGATACGCTCTCGAATTCTTTTCTCCTATTCACCCAAATTGCGCGACTAGAGGGAAGAGCGCGGAAGGCGCTTGAACTCCATTAACGATGTCAGGCATCGCATCAAAGGTTAGTCAAATCGCCCATCGACCTACCACTTTATCCGCTGTAACAGAGTCTTAATGGCATCTGCAATCAGAATTCAGAGGTGTCTTTACTGACTCTGCCCATCGTAGAACCTTTTCGAGCTCCTAGGTATGCTGCTCAATTGACGGCCTCAATAGCACAACTTCCATCTCACATACTTTCCTTAGGCAATGATCCCGAGCTCGATCCCGACAGAGAGCCTGAACCCCCAACCAAGGCTATTGACAAGCCCGCCGCGCGAGCTGGCAAGCGTAACGCTCCTGCTGAAGCCCCTGTACGGGATGCTGGCCGAGGAGGTCGGGGCGGCCATCGTGATGGATTCAGCGGTAATGAGGGAGGTACGTTAAGCTGTCACAGCCCATCTCCGTCTCATCGACGGACTGCCATTGCTACTCCTACTTGTCTATTATCTTGTAATGATGCCAACGCACAGTTCGCTAACAACCTTGGTTTGCAGCATTCCGGGATCGAGGTGCTGGCAGCAACCAGAATCGCAGCCGGCCCGCTGGAGGTACGTGGAACTCCCATATTGACGGGAGCATCACATTTTGACAGATTGCAGATGCCAACGACTCTGGTTACCGTGGTCGCGGCAGAGGTGGACGAGGAGGACGTGGTCGTGGCGCCCCTGGTGACCGTCACAGCCGAACTGGCATAGCGTAATGTTGCTCATCCACTCTCATCTTGGCAACGCTAACTTGTTCTCTAGCGAGCACGAGAAGCAAGCTGCTCATGGCTGGGGTGGACAGACCGGCGGTGAAGAATGGGCTGATGAGAAGGCCGGCGAGACTATTGCCAAGGACGAAGAGAAGGCCGAGGGATTCGTGCCTGAGGCTGACGAAGCAGCACCCGCCGGTGAGGAAGGCTTCAAGCCGGAAGCCACAGGCGAAGACGCCGAAGCCGAGCCCGAAGACAAGACCAAGTCATACGCGGCTTACCTCGCCGAACAAGCTGAGAGGAACCTCAACCTCGGAGCCCCCGAAGCGCGCCGGCCCAACGAAGGCGGCAGCAAGAAGTTCCCCGAAGGCAAGGCCATCACGCGTGAGGAGGAAGAAGACGCATACATTGCGGGCACGGGCGGCAAGCCCAAGCGCGAGCGCCAGCGCAAGGAGAAGACGCTCGTCGAACTCGACGACTCGCGCCTGCACAAGGAGCCGCGCGACTCGTTCCGCGGCGGACGCGGCGGGCGTGGCCGCGGCGAGGGCGGCTTCCGTGGCGATCGTGGCGACCGTGGCGACCGTGGCGACCGTGGCGACCGTGGCGAGAGTCGCGGACGGGGCGGACGAGGCCGTGGAGGAGAGCACCGTGGCGGCGAGTACCGCGGCCGTAGCGGGCGCGGCGGTTCATCCATCACGCCCAACGTCTCCGACACAGCTGCATTCCCCAGCCTGGGCTCATAGGGTCTGCTCACAGCAGCCGACTCTTTCGCTGGCAATCTGACGGCAAACCTCCACCCATCCGTCAGTCCAGCTGAAAACAAAAATGGTCGAAAAAGCGGCGAATCCGGTCAAAAGTCTGGTGGAGATACTTTTACTTTTCCCTCTATTGTTTCCATCGAATAATTTTTTCTTGGGGTCTCAGGCAAAGCAGACACGGAAGAAAGCGAGTTATGTAGTAGGGCGGGAGAATAAATATTTGCCTTCTTAGTTTTTTGATCACCAACCCGTTCTTCCTCCTAAACCACCTGTTTCCTTGTGTCTCCTTTTTTGAACCTACTCCCTTTTCTTTTTCTCTCTCGAACCTTTTCTCTAAATCTGCGTGTGTGTACTCTGGAGGTCGGTGCCAAATGCATGTTCATGTCCATAAAGCTGCCGAAATTACTAGTTGTGCCCCCCCTTTTTGGTGTTTATCGATGACGGTGGCGGTGGAGGTGGCGTGCTCGTAAACTGAACTGCTGCTGGACTGGGGATGGAGAAAATTAAAACGCTAAATAGGAAATGGAACGATATCTTATTTTTCATGATCTTGATTTGGGCGGTCGTAGGCGCCAGACATGCTTAGATGGACGATGGTTCCTTTTGGCTGGAACTAGCCGACATATCTATATCCATATCCATATAGGAGTAGTAGTGGGTCTATAGCGGTATGATGGCGTAGCGGGGTGTTCCTCCAGCGCGGTCAGGAATCGAAGCGGCAAAAGACTTAACTCACAGGATCCCTTAGAAATCCAGTGGCGAAGGAAACGGGCTTATGATTCCACGCAGCCCTGTTTAGCCCGCTACATTGAAATATAAACCCAGGAACCCGCAATGCCAGCAGATCTCCCAGCACGTCACGCCCTCACTGCACGAATCTCCGAACGGCGTTGTTAAAGTATTTATTCTGCTACGTATCCTCTTCCCTAGCCCTAGATCCCCTCCGCACCTCTCCCTCTCTCAGCCCCATCAGCGCTATTCCAAGCAGAGCTCGCACGCGGCCCGCTCCACCGCGGCCTCACTATATCCAATCTCATCCCATCCCGCGAACCAAAAAAGGGAGCGGTCTATAAATCTACTATAAAACCGGCGCAGCCAATGCTGAAAAAACGCTCGAATGCGCAAATGCGGCTTAGCCCCGAAACGCCGCGCTCAAGCCCAAGTAAGTTCCGGAAAAAACCGGACGGACAGACAGATCCAAACGCCCACCCATACCACCTTTGTCTCGAAAAAAAGCACCATCGGGACCGGCTCTCTTTCCTCACCGGCTACCCCTTCATCGTCTTCAAGAAGCCATCGAGGTCGAACTCCTCTTCGTACTGGCGCTCGTCCCACAGCTCGCCCAGCTCGTCCAGGAAGCCCTTCTTGCCCTTCTCGCGCAGCTCACCCGTGGCGTCGACGGCGTCCTCCTCGGTGATGTCGCCGGCTTGGGGCGGCGGCGGCGGTGGCGCGTCCGACGACTCGGACGAGATGTTGAACAGGTCCAGGATCTGGTCCGTCTCCATGGTGTTGAGGCCCGCGTTCTGCTGGTTGACCACCGTGGATGCGACGTCGATTTTGAAGCGTTGGAGACTGGGGGAAGTGGTTAGCAGGGGTGATATGGATAGGGGGAGGGGAGGGGTAAAAGTGACGTACCTTAGGATCTTCTCCTCCAACGTCCCTCTCGTCACGATGCGGTACACGTTCACGACCTTCTTCTGCCCGATGCGATGCGCGCGGTCCATGGCCTGGATGTCCTTCTGCGGGTTCCAGTCGTGCTCGACGAAGATGACCGTGTCGGCGCCCGTCAGGTTGAGCCCCAGCCCGCCCACCGACGTCGTCAGGAGGAGCACGTCGTACGACGGGTCCGAGTTGAACTTGTTCACAATGTCCTGCCGCCGCGACGCCTCGACGGATCCGTCCAGCCGCATGTATTGTACCGATGGCAGCAGCTTTTGCAGCACCTCGGTTTGCACCATGTCCAGCATCTCCTTCATCTGACAGAAGATTAGTGCACGGTGCTGCGACACGGCTTCGGGGAGGTCGCTGGCGATGGTGGCGCCGTTGCTGTTGCCGTTGCCGTTGCCGGGTGGCGGCAGCGTGCCGATGCCGCAGTCGACGAGTAGGTCGCGCAGGGCGGTGAGCTTGGGGGCGTGCGCTGGGTCGCGCAACGAGGTATGCTGTTTCGCGAGATACGCTTGCGTCGCTTCGTACTGCTTGTGGCCGGGCTTCATGACGAGCGCGGGCGAGTTACACAGCTTGCGCATGTACTGCAGGGCCTGGAAGATGTGCTGCTTGCTCTCGCGGTCGTTGCCGGCGGCCTTTTCGGCAAGGGAACGGCCCTCCTTCTTGGTGAAGTCTTCGAAGAGCTTGCGTTGCAGCTCCGAGAGGTCGCAGTAGTAATTTTGGAGGATCTTGGGAGGAAGATCGTCGAGGACTTCTTCTTTGAGCCGCCGAAGGAGGAAGGGCAGCACTTGCTTGTGTAGTGCTTCGATAGCTAGTGCGCCGGCCTCTTGCTCCTTGGAGCTAGACTTGGAGAAGCGGCTCGCAGCAATAGGTTTGGCGAAACGGTCTTGGAATACCTTTTCGGTGCCGAGGAACCCAGGCATGAGGAAGTCGAAGAGTGACCAGAGTTCAAGGACGTTGTTTTGGATAGGGGTACCGGACAGTATTAGTCGGTGATTCGATGCGAGCTGCTTGACAGCGATAGTGGTCTTAGCTTTGGCGTTCTTGATGAGATGGCCTTCATCCAATACGCAGTAATTCCAGCTTATCGGAGCAAGAACATCGATATCGTTGCGGGAGATGTCGTAAGAAGTGATAACAATATCCACTTTGTCTAGCTGCGGTTTGCGCTTAGATCGCTCAGCAGGAGGCCCAACATAGGCGACTGAGGTAAGGAAGGGGGCGAATTGGCGGATTTCTTGCTGCCAATGTCCGGAGAGAGTAGGAGGGCAGACAATGAGAGAGGGCAAACGTCGGACATCGGGCGCTCCTGTCTTTGCGAACTCTTCAGATCGTATGTGGTGATCGCTAGCAACGATGCATAGGGTCTGTAAAGTCTTTCCGAGACCCATGTCGTCGCAAAGAATGCCGTGGAGATGGTAGCGATTGAGGAAAGCGAGCCAGTTGACACCTTCTTGTTGGTATGAGCGGAGAGTTGCCTTAATGGCGACAGGGATTTCGAACGGCTCGACCTTGCGAGCATCAAGCATCTGCGCGATGAATTGACGTTCTCGATCCCGGCCCTTGAGTAGTTCCGCCGATAATCCAGGAGGATCAGGTATGCCGGCTTCAAGAGGCACAAGCTTGACGAGAGTTGCAAAACTGGTAGTGGCTAACAGGCGGACATCATTGTCTGAATCGCTCATCCGGCCAAGAACAGGGACAATCAAGAAGATGACATAAGGGAGAATGCCATCGTCCATGACATGGATGAGATGATAGATGCATTCGATAGCTCCTTGTCGACAATGAACGTCTACAGGATTGCTGATGGAAGGAAGGACCTTTTCGACTAGCATAGTGATGCCTTCGACAGTCATGACACTGCAGATAGTGGCGAAGCATTTAGCTGCAGCGTAACGAAGTACGTATAGTCGGGATTGGAGGGCCTTAGTAATAAGTGGGAGAAGACCCTTGACGAAAGGAAGGATATCTGGATGAAACTTGCCAACCAAAGCTCGCAAGGTTGATAGACCATCGACAACCTCCTGGCCTGGTGTAGTTTCCGGATTTGTGATATCAGCTGGTAGAGAATCGCCTGTAAAAGTTCGCTGGATAGGCCGCCTAATTAATTCCCCGAGAATAGGAATCTTCTGGAAGAGCTGACTTCCAAATCTTTCTACTAATTGCTCTAGAGCCTCCCGTGCTCCACGCTTGGTGATGCGAGCCGCTTTGGCCTCCTGCTCGAATTTTGCTGCATCCGGATGATCTCGTATATCCTCCTCCTTCTTGAGGGACAGAATCCCAGTCTCAATCTCGGCATTTGAAAAGAACTCTGGTGTTTCAGCTGTCTCCATGCAATAGAATTTGACGAGGTTTCCAATGACTTTGTTGACGATGGTGGTTCTGCCGGAAGTCACCAGGAAGTCAATCAACCCAGCTACTGCGGCTGCGGAGCGTTTTTGTAGTTCGTAGTTGTCCTCTCTCTTGACACTATCCATCATCGCCTTGATCGTCAACGCTGGCTTCTTCGGAGCATTGTTGAGAGCGACCAGGGCGCCTGCAGCAGCTGCCTTGATGCGAATGTCTCGTTGCTCTTTAGTGTCTTTGGCTTCCTGGATAGATGCTTGCACCTCCATTCTCGTAGCCTCTAAGGATTTGATAGAAAGTAGTCGTTGAGCGGGTGTCATGGCCTTCTTCAGCTTCTCGAAATGGACTTCGATAATCTTCTCACCATCTGCGATTGAGAAAGCGTACTGGCTCGCAGAAGGATCACCTTGCACAACGACTGCAATTGATGGTAAGCTTGAGCTGGGCACATGGCCTTCCCGGAAGACACTAAGGAGCGCAGTGCATTGCGTGCGGACAACTTGAAGTTTAGGGACTAGGTCCTCATAGGCTGGTGGGCGTTCCCCTTCCACGAGCGGAAGAAGCGCTCCGGCGAAATACAGGGCAAGGTCGTCTACGGTCTCTATTGCCTTTGCATATTCTTCGATGATCATAGCCGTAGTTAATTGTGTGCTTGAATTACTACAACCCAAGTGTGGCACGATACGATGCCGGAACGTCTGTCGTCGTGAATCCACAGGCCATGAGGCTATCGCTTTGCCGAGCGCTTGAGCGGCATATATCTTTGAGCGTATCATAACATCAACGCCGACGAGATCAATATCGCCATTCATCATGTGTCCATCTATATTATGGGATGGAGATGCTGGAGGAGCCATGTCTTCTTTCTTGAAATGCGACTTTCGCCGCTTCTTCAGCGCAGGTTCTCCTCCAGCGGGCGGTGAGGGTTTGCGAGCTGCTTGAGGGTGAGTCGGAGGACCGAAGACTTGTCCTGAAGGTCGGATTAAGAGTGAGTATTCCATCGGTATAGGATGACGCGGGACACCAATGGGTGTCAGTGTTAGAGGGATTACAGCATCCATGTGCGGTCCAAAGTGCATGGCGAATTCATTGACCTCGCGGCCTTCTCTGTCACGACGATGCACTAGGGACTCCACTAGGGCGTTCCAGACCTGTAGCGAAAGTTTGAGAACGCGTTCGTCCCGTTCCAGAAGTATGTTCTGATATACCAATCGGAGAGCTTTGCCGTTAACCCAGCCATCGGTGCCTTCTCCTTCAATATTGAGGAAAGTTAGCAAAGCCCGAAGGACAGCAGTCCTGACGGTTGTGATGGTGTGGCGAAGGAAGGGGAAGAGGCGAGGCACAAGCTCAACGAAAGATTGTGATGGATCGTCCTTGGCATTCTCCTTCATAGCGCTGAGGACCTCCGGGAAGCTGCAAAGCTTCGCCAGGAGATCCATAACGTAGCCAGTACTCGCGCTGAGATCATCTTGGAGATTTGACAGACACTCCCAAACTTTGTTTATGAGGGCCTTAAGAGCCATTGGGCGAAGATCGACGAATTCTTTGGCCACAGGCACGAGAGTTGCAGCGCTGACTGCTCGTACATCGTCATCGTAATCTGCAAGGCCTTTCATGACAGCGGCGAGGACACCATTCATGAGGTTAGGATCCTTAAGAAGGATGTCGTCCCGCACGGCCACCAGGTACCGCATGCCAATCATACCTCCATGGCAGGCCTGCCAAACACGCTTGTCCGAGAAATCTTGCTGCATAACCAAGCGGTACAGGATTCCAAAGACAGCGGTGACGTTCTGATGAGACAAGTACTGCAGCACAGCACCAATAGTCTGTCCAGCGGTTTCTCGAATGGGGGCAACTACGTTGTCAGAGATGTAGTCACCGAACCGATCGAGCATGAAAACGCAGCATATGCGACAGGCAAGGTCGTTTAGCCATCGTTGGTTGAGGATATCGTTTTGAGCCCGAGTTTTGCCTTTAAGACGTCCTGCGCCAGCGCCGTGGACGCGGATGACCTCTCGGAGACCCATGGCGGCACCGTGCCTTATCTCCCAGTTGTGGTCGAATAGATCAACCATGAGGATTTCGCATAACCGGTCGTACGGCCACTCCAGACCGCTCTCTTCAGCCTCTGTCTGGAACGTCGATTTCTCAGGTAAGGGTGCGCCCTTGAATTCTTTGACGAGCTTGCTATCATCATCGCTACCCTTTCGCTCAAGCGAGAAGTAGTCTCCAACGCTTTCTTCGCTGTTCTCCTGCTTCGGCTCTAGCTTAACAGGATGTGGTTGCGAGGTAGCCGGGGTTTGTGGATGGTCGACTTGAGAGTTTGATCGCCGTGGTCCCAAGTCAACTATCTGGACCTTGTTGGCTCGGTTCTGGACGTCCTTCTTGGCTTTGCGCTTGAGCATGTTGAGTTGTCGCTTGCTGAGACCGGCGCCGGCACCATTTTTCTCATCAGTAGGAGTGCTGACCATGGAGTCGTAGGGTGACTGCACCGGATAGCCGGTCCCTGAGGAGATGCCGTCTGTTCTGGGGACCGAAGTGTCGAGCCGATGCATGCTAGGTGTCTGTGCTCCCGGGGTTTGTGCAACGATGTCGTTCTCTGTCATCAGGTCTTCCTCGATGTATTCTCCGCCAAGACCAAGGCGGGCAGTCAAGCTCTTCTTCTGATGAGCCAGTCGCTCCGCAGGATCCATAGCGGCGAGCTTGAAGTCGTACTCTTTGCCGGCGCTGCCAAGAAGCGTCTTACCATATCGTAGAATGGATGATATGTCAAGAGTCTTGAGGTCGAGTTGATCATCGGAAATAGGGAGATCTCTTTCAATCTCAACATTCTCTTCTTTGATGAAGGAACCGTTACTCGCGTTGGCGGGTCCATGACCGTTGCTCCTTGATTTGATGGGATCATCTTCCGCGTTAGGATCAAACTTCTCGGCATTGCTAGCAATGCCGCCAACAGCCTTCGCAGCGGCGATCCGAGTCTCCCAACTTTTGGAGCGAAGATATGGGATAACCCTGGTCAGCAAGTTAAATAATTCATCGGGATGTTGTTTTTGCACATCAGCAAGCTGATCGGCAGCGGTGTTCCGAATAAGCGCAGTGCTTCCAGTTTCAAGAAGTCTGTATCACATTAGATATTTTACGGATATGGGAGTAGCGATAACAGAAAGAAGGAATATCTTACGTTACTAAGCGATCGAGTCTTGTGCCACTGTGGGCACGTGATGTCAGCGGGTTGCCATCCAGAGTTTGGGTTGTGCGTACCTGCTAGCCATAGTGGTCTATGTGGAACAGGGAAAGTCGACCGCGTGCAACTTGGCGGGTTAATTATAAATTATGGAATAAGAGGTGAGTGTAGGGACCAAGCGCACGAAATCCATTCATGAGGGATTCATAGAAAACTGGAATTAATATGTCGTGTCGGGCGAGTTTCTGGTGACTGATTGTCTGGTGGTGATGGGGGAGGGGCACGTGAGGAAGCGTGGGTTGTTGCAAGGCGAGGCTTGAAAATGTGGATGGCACACCAATTAGTCCGGAGAAGTGCGGCCGGCCAGGTATTTGCTGAATTTAAATATCTCCTTCAACCTCCCTGAGACGCCTGGCCCGTGCACCGCGCTAAGCCATCAGGGGTCTGCCTTCGAAAATTCAATCACCACCTTGCGCGACCAACCAGTGGGAACTATGACCAACTACGCCTGTCATGGCCCCAGCCCAAGCCTGTCTGTGCTATTATGAGAGATATTTGCGACAAAAATCGCGATAAAAATTCAGGGCAAATATTGCGAGATTCCTTAAAACAAACCTGCCTTTCTCAACTCTCTCTGAGCGCATCATCGCTTCCCCCATCGCGTCTCCCAGCGCCGTCCTATCATGACAAGTGTCCTGTGGCGCCTTCTAATTTGCCCTCGCCGCTTGCCTTGCCGCTTCCCGAAATAGCTACCTGCCGTAACTCCTATCACTTTGACATCATTTGATCGCGATAGTAATTTTCCATACAATCCACCGACTCGGTGAAGCTTCAAGACACTCGGTCGCATCTGCGAAGAATACCCAGGGCGAACAGGACCCCTCTCAGCTCGCAGCCTGGTATACAAAAACTGACACGTCAGCTGAGCGCGAGAGCGACCGGCCGTAGGTACTTTTGCAAGGCAGCAGCTCACAAGGCTGAGGGCAAGGTGGGCAAGGTGGGCAAGGTAGGCAGGATATGCAAGGTAGACAAGGTAGACGCTGCTCGGCCTGTCGAGGATGTCGTTTAGCATGCTTTTCTAAGTTCTGGTTCTGGTTCAGCTTCTAGTTTTAGCTTTAGCATTAGCAAAGTTGATCTCCAAATGCAGCTGCAGATCGCAGAGGCCTTCCGGTGACTTCCGCGCTTCTGATCCACTCGGTTCAGGTTTGGCGCTCTCGCTAGACTCGCTACACATTTTTTGTGCAAAATCTTTAAATTCTTTTTGCTTTAACGTTAGCTCCCGTCGATCCACGCATCGAACCTATGCCTGTTTCGTCATCAAACGCAGCAAGTTTCTACTTCCTTTTCTTAATGCTAACCCGAAGTGTTTTCTCTATACAGGCCACTTCAACGTCAGCTATTCCATCTACTCTGCCCGCGCCGTGCGACTTCGGAAGTAACTCCTCTGTACCACATGAGCCGTCCCGTCGCACCTCGTTGGAATCCTAGACTTATCCTCGGCAAGAATGTCATTCAAAACGTTACATATTCCGTGTTAGGAATATAGCTCGCCAGTCGGCTATTCTCTGGCCGCATTAAAGAGTGGCATGCCTGTTCTAACTGTTTTCCACAAAATCTCAAACGCATCCTGCACCGATTCATCAGACTTGTCAGCCCTCATCTAAATGTCCAACTTGCCGTCGCACACCACCTATCGCGAACAAACTCTCATCTAAGCTACTAAGAACAAATCGGCTACTCAAAGAACAACCTCTGCTGAGCGCATCTATTGACCTTTTGTCTTTACACCCATTACAAGCCTAACCATCTAGTATATACAGATCTAAAACCCTTCGCTCTCTTTCATCATCACCCTCTTCCACCTTCGCTATATTCAAAAATCACCCTATTTCGCCTCCTCTCTATCCCCACCCTTCGCCCACTCCCTCAGCACATTCTTCTTGACCTTCCCAGTACTCGTCTTCGGTAGTTCGTCCACCACCTCAACCTCCCGCGGCACCATGAACTTGCTAATCTCGCTCTTATGCTTGGCCCAACCAATGACATCCTCGCCCTTGAGAGAGCGTCCTGATTTCACGGTAATGAATGCCTTTGGCCGTTCGCCCCAGTGCGAGTCGGGCACCGCAACAACGCCGGCTTCGAGAATGTCCGGATGAGTCGCTAGCATCGATTCGAGCGCGACGGAGGAGATGTTTTCGCCGCCTAGAGGGGAGTCAGTATCGCCTTCTAGTCAGATCCCTGTGCCTCCCTCCCTCTCTCTTTCTGTCTTTCTGTCTGTCTGTCTGTCTGTCTGTCTGTCTGTCTGTCTCTCGTCTCCTAGACTAGCCATAGGGTTCGGCACGCAGCGGCTCAACCCTCTCCCATCCCTCAAAACCTAACCACAGATGAAAACCCACAACCACTCACCACTAATTATGATATCCTTGGCACGATCCAGAATCTGAATCGCTCCATCCGGATGCCACACGGCCAAATCTCCCGAATGACTCACGCCGCCCGCCCACAGCTTCCTCGTCGCCTCGGGATCCTTATAGTAGCCTTTAGCACAAATATTCCCACTGAACACAATCTCGCCGATTTCGACCCCGTTCTTCTCCACGTCCACCAGCATGCCCTCGGCCTGCTCGGTTCGGATGACGCGCGCCGGCAAGCTGGTCACGAATCCGTGGCCCTGCCGCGCCATCTTGGCGTACTTCTCCTTCGCGGGCAGGGACTCCCACGCCGGCATGTGGTAGCCCTTGGTAATCGGGCCGTACGTCTCCGTCAGGCCGTACACGTGCACCGGGTGCAGGTTCAGCGCGGTCATGGTCTCGAACAGGTGGGCGGTCGGCGGGGATGCCGCGACGGTGACGCGGACGGGCTGCGGCAGCGGCTCAGCCTCCGGCGCCGCGCACAGCAGCGTGTTGACCGTCGGCGCCGCGTTGAAGTGCGTGATGCCCTGCTCCTTCAGCAGCCGCCAGATGGCCGCGTAGTCGATCTTGCGCAGGCAGTAGTGCGTCCCGCGCACCGCCGTGATGGACCAGGGGAACGTCCACCCCGTCGCGTGGAACATGGGCAGCGTCCACAGGTACTTGCACCGCCCAGAGTGGTAGTTCAGCCCGCTTTCGATAATGTTGGCGAGCGCGGCGAGGTACGCCCCGCGGTGCGTGCACTCGACGCCCTTGGGCCGCGCTGTCGTGCCACTGGTGTAGGCGAGCGCGAGCACGTCTTCCTCGCTCTGGGCTTGCGCCGAGAGCCCCGCCCAGCCGTGGTTGCCGGTTGCTTGGTCGTGGCGTAGGCCCTCGAGGACGGCGTCGTCGAAGGGGCCGCTGAGCTCGCCTTCGGTAGCGTCGGTGTCGGTGTCCAGGATGATGGGCACGTCGGGCTTGCTCTGGCGGTAGCCGTCTAGCAAGGCTTGGAACTCGTTGTCGACAATTATGATGTCGGCTTCGGCGTGCGTGAAGATGTACGCGATGTCGTCTTTCTTGAGCCGGTAGTTCACCGCTGGAAGTAGGGGCATTAGCACGACTCCTGGAATGCCCAATACTCCCACTGTGCTCAATATGCCCAGAACTTAGAGCCTGGGCCTGTGTCCAGGACGTAGATATTGAGAGGTTTGCTACGCACCCACACTCACAGCACCCGCGGCTGCAATCCCAAATAAGCTCTCCAGAAACGCCGGCGTGTTCGGGCACAGAATCCCCACGCGCTTGTATTCAAGTTTCTTTAGGTAGTACGCTAGTCCACGTGCTCGGTCTGCCGTCTCGGCGTACGAGCGATTCAGGATCTTGTTGTTCGCTGTTATGTGGTAGACAGCTAGTGCCTGCCATTCCCATCCAAAAAAGTCAGGTCATAGTTTCAATCTCCGCAAAACCACTGCCACACAATGAAACCGCATCAATTGCACCCCAACTGTAAGGTAGAGAAAGCGGTGACAGAAGAATGAAAGAAGAATGAAAGAAGCTGGCAACGCACATCTGGCTCTATCTCCGCCGCACGGGGGAGGAACTGCGTCGGCGAGAGCGTGTGGAAGTTATGGCGATGACTATACTCCTCTGCAGCCTGTCCTGGAATAAAATGCGCCGCAAACCTCTGCAAACGAGACTTCGCACCCGACATTGTGTCCTTCTCTCAGTCCTCTCAGTATCTCTGAATTCCCTATCTCTTCGCAGCGCTGCAAACCAGAATCGCCAATGCTGAGGATGCAGTCAGCCGGAGACTGCTGACGCTGGAGGGTAGGAGAGCTGCTGCGGCTTTCAGCGGCTGCGGTTGCAGGCGGAATTGCGCTGGATGTGCGGGAGAGATTGTGTGCGAATCTGGGCAAAGCTGAGGAGCATGGGGGTGACGTTCGATCTGGGCCAAGCCGAAGTCGTGCGGCTGGGCAACGGCACGCTCCACCGGCCCGTGTTGGGATCGCCGGGTCGCGATGTGTGCGGGTGGACTATGGTGGATTATGGTGGATTCAAGTGAGGGTCTTTGATTAAAGGGCAGAGGTGCAGCAGAAGGGGATAAATAGTCTAATTTAACTTTCAAGACCTTAACCCGCCAGATTCATTCGAAAACGACCGCGTACTGACAATATCAGACATTGTTGCAGCTCCGAGTTTTTTATTTTCAATTGTTCTAGCCATGACCGAGCAATAAAAAGAAGTGACCGACCCTTGAGAAGAAGATACCCATATACTCAGGAGCAATTGCATTCCAGTCATATGCCCTTTTCCACAGGAAACACTTCCCACAAGCCGAAGACAATATAGAGGCGTATAGGTTTGAACGTTCCATATAACCCATGCTACCGCGCCGACCCATGTCAACAACCCACTGAATACCAACCATGCCGCCAGTCAACGTCTAGTATCCATACTCGGCAAGCTGTGACTGCGTCTTCTTGTCCACCGTTGCGTTCTTCTGAGCCTCCGCGAGCTGCCTCCGCACCGCCTTCTTGCGCTCGTAGTATGCGGCACCCTTGACTTTTCTCCTCTCCTCCAGTCTGTGAATAAACCATTAGCATTGTGGCCCTGCCCATCGGAGACAGTGTCCTGATCTATAACGCACCTAGCAACAACATCCTGGTACTTCCAGCCGAACTCATGACCCAGGCGTCCGACTGTGCAGTACTTGCGGCCAGGCTTCAACCTTAACACTCTCAGAGCTTGAGGCACAACCACGCGCTTCTTGTGGTCATATGGTGGCGGGATACCCTCGAAGGTCTTCAGGCGCTCCATTGCTGCAGCTCCGCGAGCGGTCTTGTGAGGAATCATGCCACGAACGGTTCGCCAGAACATTTTAGATGGTGCACGGAAGTGAAAGGGGCCTTGTCAATTCAGTTAGCTTGGATTTGGCATCTTGAATTGATCATCGAATTTTGGGAGGTTGTGTGCGGAGGGGAAAGACGATCTCACCTCCTCGGGTAGGATTGAAACGAGTCTGCTTGCGCAGGAAAGCCTGGTACTTCACTACAATTCCGCTCTTGTTAGCCCTTCATTCAACGAATCCCATATAATCCAAAATCTCAAGCCGAGAAGGGGAGTCATATCCAATCCATCAATAATCCCAGGAAGACGCCAGTGATAATGGGAGATGCTTTATTTGCCTCTCTTCTAGCGGACAGAGGATTTGACGGATGTTTATTGGCATTGACTCCCCAGCCCGGCCCTGCACAATCTGTGGGTAGGAGAACATACGCTTCGCGCGGAAGAACTCTCCAGAAATGTTGAGGGCTTCACATCGGACAACTACAATCTTCTGGCCATTGAGCAGCTGCTTGGCGACGGTACTGGCCAGGCGACCGAGAAGATGTCCCTTGCCATCGATAACAATCTAGAGATAGAGGAAAGACATTAGCATGAGAGCACCGAAGAGCAGCAATATCCAGCTGGTGTGTAAATTGGGAGACATACGACTGGCTCAAAGGTCGACATCCTGCTCGAATCCTGGGGTATTTGGTGGGTTAGTAGCAGGTGGTGGTAGTTTGTCGCCGCTGAGATGGGTCGTGTTGCGAATTGTGCTGCCAAGTGTGCGAGCGACGGCTCAATTAAGCGAATCCGATTTCAGTTTAGCGCGCCGAATTTCACACAGGACGTCAACATCTGGCCAAGCATAACCACAGCCCCTTCCAACAGCTATCGCCCTTTTGTCTTTCAAAACTGGTTATGCTAGATCTGTAAAGCTGTATAGAGACATTTAACATTGGTGCTAGAATGTATGCCTCCTCATATGGAGGTGACCTGCGCACAATCACCTCTGCGGCATTTTCACCAAAAGAACAACTACACATAACTATCCTGTAGAGCTTGCGGAGATCAAATTCGTCAGTCAGGCTTACTGCACTCGAGACTGTCTTCAGTCCCAGTCTTTCTCTTACTCGGGCCTCTCCTTTGGCTAGCTCACTCTAGTTTGCTTTCTCATACTACTCCTCAAGCTTCTTTTGTATGTCGGGTCCATTTTTGTCAAGCGAGGTGAACTCTTTCGCAAACGCACCATTAAGTATCCTCTCTTCTGCAACACATTTGAATTCCTTCCGGATGTCTGCTGTATCTACCACCATGCTGCCTTTCAGCTGCCTGTACTGACTGGACAATATCAGCTTCCTATAAAGAGGTCCTTAGTGACGTGCAAAATGCTTACCTGACAGAGCCATGATGTACTAGCTGTTGGTGAAGCCAGCAGTTTTCTCAAACACTTCAGCCTAATAATGATGAGTCAGCACCATATACGGATTTACTCTGGATTTGGGAACTAGAACTACTAGCTCCTTACTCAACCACAACTTATGCACCAGCGCCTCATCAGAGCACCCTAAACTCTTCAAAATGGCATACACCTCTGTAAATGTCGCTATCAAGGACGGCCAAAGCGCCCGCTCAGCAAACAGATCCATCAGTGTCTCATCTCTAGCCGAGCACTCAATCACACCGCCCTTTGTAGCGCCAGTTCCCCTGCACAGCGCCAGCGCAACTTCCCGAGCCTTGCCCGTCTCATCTTGCTCTACGGACGAAGCATGGAAAACCCTGACCACTTTCGTACCGATCATCTGCGGGACGACCAAGACGGTGTCGTTCAAGGGAGCGACATTGGGGTACTTGTAAAAAACATCGTAGCCACTGGCAACAACTATGCAAGCTATCTCTTTGAGAGTGAGCGCAAGGGATTCGTCGAAGAGTTTGGGTGGACCTTAACACGTTTAACTTTTTTGGGTATTTCAACAGAGACGGTGGAACTACCTGATCCGGAACAAGCAGAAAGAGAATATCCGCTTCCGCTGCGGCAGTCGCCCGGCCAGACGTGAATCCGAAGCTATCTTCGGCCTTGGAGGAGTAGGAGTCTTTGTTTGCAATGATGATCCTTGGTACAGGAGAGACTTTCTCAGTTTTGAACGTATCACGCTGAATGCCTTGTCAGTAATTAACTCCGTCTAACGTGGTGGAGCTTAGCATGTAAAAATGAATAAGCAGTGCAGCAGCATCTCTATGCTGTCCGGCACCTACAAGATTTAATACTTGAGCACGTCCTTGGTTGCCATGCCCGATGAACACAATAGTCTTATCCCTAAGGGCCTCAAGCGGACAATCCTTATCGTAGAATAGCCGGGCAGGCACTACAGTAACAGTTAAAATCCATAAATTGATTGAAAGCTCTTTCAAAAATGCGGTCTGATGAAAATGGAATTATTAATCCTAGAACTCCACTCTCCAGCACTTTCACCGAACCACCCAGTTCACCTCTTTATACACTCTTCGCCAGCTAACACTCCCACATCCAGAAACTAACATGCTATCTAGCGGGTTATGTTTACAGCGAACCTGAGAGTGTGGGGTACTGCGGGGTTCAGCCCTATGCCGGTGATCCAGTTTTGCCAGCGATGATTTCCAAGGCGGGTCTGGGCGAAAAAACTTCAACCGCACCACATTCCTTCTCATAGATTTCCTTAATTACTTCATCATCAATTTAATTGGTTGTTTTATAGGAGGCTCTAACCTCTGAGCGATTTGGGGCTATTGTTAGGATGAAAAGACGGTCCCCAAGACCTCTGTTGGTGGAAGTATCCTTTCCTCCGTTGTCGTTGATACAGATGAATGCTAAGAAGGCGCAGTTGCATTGCAGCAGGGGCCGAGCAAGTGTCAACGATAATGCACTCTCTCAACCCAGTGCATCGCACAGTTCCAGGGACCCCCGTTCTGATTCGGGGTTTAACCTGTGATTGGCTAGTGATGTTTCAAATCCATCTAGCCCAAACCCTTGCTGCCTCGTTGCCTTGAGCTTTGCCACCCTAGAAATCATTGGATATAGGGCTTGAACCTAAGACTCCAGCGGCACAGCTTATTGACTGTCAATCCATATGTTCATAATCGGCCTATGTCCAGACTTGCTATTAAGCAAGCAAGCCAAGCCGGAAAGCCTTAGCTTGCTGGCTTGAAACTTTCCGCACCTGAAGCTGGCTTGCTTGGCTTGCTTGAAGGCTTGCTTAATTTTATAGATATTTTGGAGTAATATACAAAATTAAGCCCCCCAGCCACCGATTTGGCCAAAAAGCTCCTCTGCAGCCCTGATTTATAGTCATTAAAATATAAGATAGCATAGAGATAACGTAATGAGGAAGTTCGCGTGGCTGAGGATGTCTATGCAAGGCTTGGCATGGTGGTGAGGAAGGTTTCGGTAGGAAGGCTTTGGTAGGAAGATCCTACTGTTAACTCCAACGGTTAGCTACTAATTATACTAATCCCGGTGAACTTATTACCTTATCTACTAGATCCTTAAAGCCTATTCTTAAATAGCTGCGATTATACTGCAATGCAGCAATAATATTAGGGCGAAGCTTCAAGAGACGCGGTTCTGGTAGATCACCAGCTTCACCGAACGCCCGTTCGCAGTCGTCGCTTGTAGCCAGTATAGTTAATATATCAAGAGCCATCCATGCGAGCTTCGGCTGAGTAGTTCGCCAATGGGTGATCGTCTGGTAGTGGCGGCAGAGTCTTCTAAGCTTCGTATTCGTCAGACGCGTCGATAGAGCTTTGAGCCACGCGGCTGGTGTGTTACCTAAATAGTCCTGTTTGCTCTATTTGCATACTCAGAAATATCCAAAATCGTTCATCTACAACACCAAAAATCTATCATGAACTTCAGATCTCTACCAAAATTATATATATATATTTCCTATCAAGCGGGCAAGCAAGCAAGCAAGCAGGCCCTCTTTTGGCTTGCTGGCTTGCCCAAATCAGGCCCTTCGGCTTGCTGGCTTGCTTGATTACCAATCAAGC
>Ga0307515_10004240_pt1 | contig 29769 bp, 25 predicted proteins | sample 17_EM_MG_FD_194513 | JGI IMG/M metagenome (GOLD analysis project Ga0307515, IMG submission 194513) | Populus trichocarpa ectomycorrhiza microbial communities from riparian zone in the Pacific Northwest, United States - 17_EM | ecosystem: Host-associated > Plants > Roots > Unclassified | place... | reverse complement strand
GGCCCAGGCGCAACCCGGGTCTGCAGCCGGCGACAGCCCCTACGGCCTCGGCGCCCTGTGGACACAGAGCGATTTCGTCGCCAAGGGCGTGCTCCTCTTGCTGGCGCTGATGAGCATCGCCAGCTGGTACGTGATCATCACCAAGCTGGTCGAGCAGACGAAGATCAACCGGCAGAGCCGCGACGCGAACAAGAGCTTCTGGGACGCCGAATCCGTGCGCCATGGCACCGATGCACTCGGCAAGGAAAGCGCCTACCGCTACATCGCCGAAGCCGGCATCGTCGCCACCGGCAAGCACAAGGGCCTGCTCAAGCACGTGGCGCTCAACGACTGGGTCACGCTGGGCATCCAGCGCGCCACCGAGCGCATTCAGGCCTCGCTGCAGAACGGTCTGGCCGTGCTCGCGACCGTGGGCTCGACGGCGCCCTTCGTCGGCCTGTTCGGTACCGTGTGGGGCATCTACCACGCGCTCACCGCCATCGGCGTTGCGGGCCAGGCTTCCATCGACAAGGTGGCCGGGCCGGTGGGCGAGGCGCTGATCATGACGGCCATCGGCCTCGCGGTCGCCGTGCCTGCGGTGCTGGGCTACAACTGGCTCGTGCGCCGCAACAAGGCTGCGCTCGACTCGGTGCGAGCCTTCGGGCAAGACCTGCATTCCGCGCTGCTGACGCAGAGCGCAGCGGCCTGACGGCCAGGCACCCCATGGCCATCAATGTAGGGCTCGAGCCGGACGACGAAGTCGTCGCGTCCATCAACACCACGCCGCTGGTCGACGTGATGCTGGTGCTGCTGATCATCTTCCTGATCACCATCCCGGTCGTGAATTTCTCGGTGCCGGTCAACCTGCCCAAGGAGCGCAACGAGGTCCGCGAGACGCAACCCAAAGACATCGTCATCAGCGTCGACGCGCAGGGCTCGGTCTACTGGCTCGATGCGCGCATCAAGGGCACTGAAGCATTGGTCGACAAGCTCAAGCAGGTGGCGAAGCAGGAGCCGCAACCCGAGGTGCACATCCGCGGCGACCTGCAGGCCAACTACGAGCCGGTCGGCCGCATCGTCTATGCCTGCCAGCGCGCGGGCATCGTCAAGGTCGGCTTCATCACCGAGCCGCCACCGCGCGGCTGAACACCACAGGAGCACGCCATGGGCATGCAGATGAACACCGCCGCCAGCGGTGCCGACGACGAACCGATCATGGACGTCAACACCACGCCGCTGATCGACGTGATGCTGGTGCTGCTGGTGATGCTGATCATCACCATCCCGATCCAGCTGCACGCGGTCAACCTCAACCTGCCGGTGGGCACGCCGCCGCCCAGCGAGGCCAAGCCCGAGGTCGTGAGGATCGACATCGACAACGGCAGCACCGTCTACTGGAACGGCAGCCCGCTCACCGACCGCAACGACCTCAACGCCCGCATGCAGCTCGCAGCCGCCCAGGCCACGCAGCCTGAAGTGCATGTGCGGCCCGAAAAATTCTCCAGGTACAACAGCTTCGTCGAGGTGATGGTCGCCCTGAAGCAGAACGGCCTGACCAAGATGGGCGTGGTCGGCAGCGAACAATTCATCGAACAGTGAGGGCACCATGAGCGCCGTCTTCCCACCGCAAGGTTCGTTCTCTTTCCGCGGCCTCACGCCGCCACCGCCAGGTGCGGGTGGCGCCAAGCGAGGCACGGGCCTGATCGTCGTGCTGGCACTGCATGTGCTGATCGCCTGGGCACTGGCCTCGGGGCTGGCGCGCGAGGCTGTCGAGATCATCAAGAAGCCGATCCAGATGGCCATCATTCCCGAGGTGGTGCCACCACCACCTCCCCCACCGCCGCCCAAGGTCGAGAAGATCAAAGAGGTGCCCAAGGTGCAACCCCAACCGGCCTACGTGCCGCCGCCAGAGATCACACCACCAGCACCATCGCCCGAGCCGGTGATCCAGGCCGTGCAGGCCGAGCCGCCGAAAGAGCCGGTCGTCATCGCGCCGCCACCGCCCGCGCCCGAGCCCAAGCCGGCCGTGGTGAAGCAAGAGATCAGCCTCGCCTGCCCCGGCTACCAGAACGTGCTCGCGCAAACGCTCGAAGAGGCCTTCGACCGCGTGGGCATCGTCGGCACGGTGCGCGCGCTGATCAAGGTGCGAGGGTCGCAGGTGGTCGACGCGGTGCCGCAGTCCGGCCCCAAGGAGTACTACAAGTACGTGCAGAGCGCCATCAAGCGCATGCGCTGCTCGGCCGGTGGTGCCGATGAGGTACAGGTGTCTTTGGACGTGGTGTTCCGCAAGTAAAAGGCCGCGGCTATCATCGTCCGACGCAGTACACGTTGGAGTTTGAGATGCCCAAGTTTCTTCCGAATATCGTCATCGGTGTAGCGCTGGCAGCCGCCGCCGGATTGGCCGCGGCGGCCGAGCCTACCGTCGTCGAATCGGCCGCGAGCGGAGCGTCGAGCGTGGCCACCAAGGTCGAAGGCGCGACCAAGCGCGGCGCGCATGCCGCGGCCAGTGGCGTGCAACGCGGCGCGCATGCGGCAGCGAGCGGCGTCGAGCGCGGGGTCGATGCCGCCAAGGGCGGACTCAGGACGGCAGCCAGTGCGGCCGAGCGCGGCGCCTCGGTGGCCGGCTCGGCCATCGAGAGAACCGCACGCCGGCTCGGCCTGCCGGCTTCAGGGGCGTCTTCGCCCAATTGATTCCTTCGCTTTCGCACGAAGAGGCCCAGTAGTCCCGCCCTTCTTCCTGCCTGCCGATTCGAGCGGAGCCACGAGGTGAGCTGACTCGCTGGGCGGCACGATGCGGCCTACGCCGCCGTGAAGAGTCAGCACCAGCGGCAGCTTGGCGTCATGCGGCTCGAGCAGGGCCGAAGAAGTCCACCACGCACTTCGGCTGCACCCCAGGCGGCAGATCCATCGCCACGCTCAACCCAAGGTTGGCGCCCAGCGAGAAGCCTGACCAGCCCGCCGCATCCAAATCCCATGACAGGCCAATGGACAAGTCGGCAATTTGAATTGCACGCTAATCATTAGCGTGCTACAGTTCAACTCATGGACAGATGACGAAGACGAAACCAGGGGCTCGCAGCGAACAGTGAAAGAGCTCCCGGTGACCGCCACACCGGCATCGATGCCATCAACTTTTCAACCCAAGGAACCGCAATGAAACTCGACAAAGTTCTCTACACCACGAAGGCCAGCTCCACGGGCGGCCGCATCGGCACATCGAAGTCCGAGGACGGCGCGCTGTCGGTCAATCTGTCCACGCCGCGTGAACTGGGCGGTGCCGGTGGCGCCGGCACGAACCCGGAACAGCTGTTCGCAGCCGGCTACTCGGCTTGCTTCATCGGCGCCATGAAGGCTGTCGGCGCAGGCATGAAGCTGAAGGTGCCCGACGACGTGTCCGTCACCGCGGAAGTCGCCATCGGCCCGATCCCGAATGGCTTCGGCATCCAGGTCGCGATGGCGATCTCGGTTCCCGGCTTCGAGCGCGCAGCCGCCGAAGAACTGGTGGCCGCGGCCCACAAGGTGTGCCCGTACTCGAACGCCACCCGCGGAAACATCGACGTCACGCTGACCGTGATCTGACCCTCATCTCTCCCACGTTTTCTCTCAACCACTACTGAAGGATTTTCATCATGAACGCACTTGCACTCTCCATCGTCCTGATCCATGGCGGCTTCGTTGACGGCTCCGGCTGGGAAGGCGTCTACAACATCCTCAAGAAGGATGGCTATGACGTCAGCGTCGTCCAGAACCCGACGATCTCGCTGGCCGATGACGTTGCCTTCACCAAGCGCATCATCGATTCCAAGAGCGGCCCCGTCCTCCTGGTCGGCCACTCCTACGGCGGCGCCGTCGCTACCGAAGCCGGCAACGACCCCAAGGTCAAGGGCCTGGTCTACATCGCCGCGTTCGCCCCGGACAAGGGCGAGTCGCTGAAGACGCTGACGAGCAACCCGGCTCCGGGCGCCCCCGTGCCGCCGATCGTCCCGCTCAAGGACGGATTCCTGGGGTTGGATCAGACCAAGTTCGCGGCCTCGTTCGCGGCGGACCTGCCGCCCAAGCAGGCAGCCTTCATGGCCGCATCGCAAGTGCCCTGGGGCGTGAATGCGTACGCCGGCACCATCACCGAGGCCTCGTGGAAGAACAAGCCGAGCTGGTACCTGGTCGCCAAGGACGACAAGATGATCCCGCCTGACGCTCAGCGTGCGATGTCGCAACGCGCAGGCTCGACCGTCGTCGAAGTCGCGGGCAGCCATGCGGTCTACGTGTCTCGCCCCGCCGACGTGGCCCGCCTGATCGAGCAGGCCGCCAAGGCAACGGCCGCCCAGGCGAAGTAAGCCTGCATGGCAACCGACGATCCATCGTCGGTTGCCCCCCCCCGCTCAAACCTGCGTCATTCGTTCTGGCGCAGCGTTTGAGCGAGTGTCTGGAGGGTGTCGCGAAGCTCCGCACCTTCTGCCATCTCGAGCCTGCAGGCCATCACAAACTCGTTGCTCGCCTGCTCGGCCTTCTTCTGGAGCGCACGGCCCTCCCGGGTCAGCTCGATGCAGCGGTTCCGTTCATCGCCCGGATCGCGAAGGCGGGTGACGAAGCCCGCTTCCTCCAGGCGCTTGACCAGCGGCGTCACCGAGCCGGAATCCAAACCCAAGCGATCCGCCAAGTGCTTGATCGTCACCCCATCTCCCTCCCACAGGACCAGCATCACCAGGTACTGCGTGTAGGTCAGCCCTACCGAGGCGAATGCCGTTTTGTAGGTCTGAAGCATGGCCAGGGAACTCGAGTACAGCGCGAAGCAGAGCTTCTCGTCGAGTGTCGGAAACTTGGCGGGGGCCTTCTGGGCAGGGGTGGGCTTGGGTGGCATATTCATGATCCTCATGCAGCGAAACCGGGGGCTGCGCCGTTGATTGCGTAGCGCGCCAATGATTGCCTGGGAGCTTAACGCAGGCAGGCGCCCGTGGCACGCAGATTGCCGATTCGGTATGGCCGCCTGCGCGGCTGAATGCATGGATCCAACCCACTTCAGGAGAACCAAGATGATCAGCAAGAACACGATTTGTCTCTGGTACGACGGCACCGCGTTGGACGCCGCGAGGTTCTACGCCGAGACCTTTCCGAGCAGCTCGGTGGGCGCCGTCCATCGCGCGCCCGGCGACTACCCTTCGGGCCAGCAGGGCGATGTGTTGACGGTCGAGTTCACGGTGATGGGCATCCCTTGTCTCGGGCTGAACGGAGGCTCGGCGTTCAAGCACAACGAGGCCTTCTCGTTTCAGGTGGCGACCGACGACCAGGCCGAAACCGACCGCTTGTGGAATGCGATCGTCGGCAACGGCGGCCAGGAAAGCGCATGCGGCTGGTGCAAAGACAAGTGGGGCCTGTCATGGCAGATCACGCCACGCGCCCTCACGGCTGCCATCACCGACCCCGATCGAGCAGCCGCCAAGCGCACCTTCGAAGCCATGATGGGAATGGGAAAGATCGACATCGCCGCGATCGAAGCCGCTCGGCGCGGCTGACACTTCCGATGCCGGCACAAGGCATCGCAGCAGGGGAACGCCATGACACTGCTCGCAGTCCAGTGCAACCGAATGAATTCGCGTGGGTCGGTGCAGCCCCCGTCTGCATTGCAGCAACCCAGTTCGTGTTCTGGACGTTTCCGATCAATCAGCAAACCAGCAACTGGGCCGTTCTATCGGAAAACTGGATGGAGCTTCGCAGGCAATGGGAGTACTCGCATGCCGCAAGCGCTGCCCTGAATCTCGTTGCGCTTGTTGCCCTCATCTGCAGCGCATTGGTTCGGGAGCGGTGAGCCTGTGAACACCCATCGCAGCAAGCGCACGATGACCGCCAAATAGCTGGCAAATCGCGAGGACGGACGGGGTCTTCCCCGGCCCCAAGTCGGGGCTTCCCACGCCCGAAAACTGTCAAAGCTGCAACCAGTGGCAAGCGTGCTTGCTGCCGCCTGGATTTTGCTGATCATCCACCCCCAGCGTCATGGATGCGTGCGTCCGTGGCCAACGCAAATAGCTGGCGGGCTTCGCAAAGAGACCCGCCAGACAAAGAACCAAAAGCACTTCGAGGAAGCCATGAAAAAACAGATTTCGGCCGATGAGCGCAGTCGCCTTCGGGCACGTTCGTCCATCGCATTGGGGATCATGTTCACTGCGGTCCTGGCGCTTTCTGCCTGCGGCAGCGGCGGCGGATCAGATGGGGCAACGCCGGCCCCGGCACCGCCAAGCACGGGCCTGGGCGACGCACCTCCGCCGGCCCCCGACCTGGGCGGGATCCCCACCGGCCAAGCCCCGGCACCCGCCCCCACTCCGACTCGGCCGGTCGACATGAGCAACCCCGGCGTGGCGATCAAGCCGACCACGGCCACGTCGTCCGCCCTCGAAAACGCAGGCATGCCTGCCACGCTCGCGATCGACGGCGACCTCACCACGCGCTGGGCCAGCAGCCACGTAGACAACGCCTGGATCCAGTTCGACTTCGGCAGCAAGAAGCAGATCGGCTACATGAAGCTGGTCTGGGAGAACGCCTACGGCAAGGACTACGCGCTGCAGGTTTCCGACGACGGCGTGACCTGGTCGCAAGTGCGCTACGTGAGCGGCGGCAAGGGCGGCACCGAAGAGCTCTACAACCTCGGCATCGATTCCCAATTCGTCCGCCTGCAAGGCGTCGCGCGCGGCACGGCGTACGGCTACTCGCTGCTGGAGGTCGAGTTCAAGACGGCAGGCAGCGACAACTCGATGGCGGTACTCAGCACATCGGCGCTGACCTCTCCCGCCGCCAACGCGGCCTACGTGCCGCTTCTGCCCACCACACAAGCGCCGCTCGAATCGACGCAGTTCACCTTGGCCGACGGCACGCTGGTCACCCGCTTCGGATTTGTCGGACGGGGCCGCCATGGCCGCGAGCGCGGCGAAGACTGGGCCGAGATCGGCTACGGCGTCAACGACACGGTCGACGCCGCCGGCAACGCGGTGGACAAAGGGCCGGGCAACTACCTGAGCTTCGTGCCGAACTACTTCAAGAACCGCACCTGGGGCACCGAGTTCATCGACAACAGCAACGTCAAAGGCGTCACCAAGCCCACGGTGATCGTCAACCAGTATTTCATGCAGGCGCAGAAGGGCGGCGGCCACTCCTTCTTCCGCCGCTTCGACACCCCGGGTGTCACGGGGTATGGCTGGATGAGCCCAGGCGATCTACTGGATGACACGACGTACACGGCGGGCTTCGGCGACGTCGCCGCCTGCCCCGTCGTGCCGAAACCAGCCAATGGTGCGCTGCTCAAGCCCACCAGCGGCTACAACGGGATCATCGGCGCCAACGACGGCTGCAGCGTGGTTCTCGACGCTTACCCCGGCTACACCGAGATCCTCCCCGATGCGAACGGCGTGCTTGTGCCCATCGGCAAGAGCGTCGCCGCACGTGCACTGAAGGCGGGCGATGTCGTGGAGTTCACCGGATCCTTCTTCTCCACCACGGCCGCCATGGCCGCCGTGGGCGACACCGGCAACAAGCGCTACTACACCACCGAGGTGACCTACGTGATGGGCAAGGGCCTGCGGCCCTGGTACGGCGTGCAGCCGCGCCTGATGAACGCACCCTTGCCGGACGAGACGCTGCAAGGCGGCGTCGGGTCGGTGTCGTACGACTACGCCGACAACGGCAGCTGGATCTTCCAGCAGCAGCAGAACAACATCGGCATGCAGAACATGCAGCGCTTTGTCGAAGGCCGCCAGCTGATCCACACCAGCATGCTGACCGGTGCGCACACCGAGGCAGGCAACGACCCCTACTTGCCGGCGGTGGGTTTGCTGGGCCCGCGCTTCAACCAGACCAACTGCTTCGGCTGCCACGTGGGCAACGGCCGCAGCCCGGCGCCGTCGACCGTCAACCAGCGCGTCGACTCGATGTCGGTGCGCACGGCAACACATGATGCCAATGGCACGCAACTGCCTCACGCGCGCTACGGCACCGGTGTGCAGATGAATGCCGTGTCGGCAACCGGAGCGCCGCAAGACTGGGGCAACAGCGTGCGTGTCTCGGGCTTCGACACCCAGACCGTCACCCTGGCCGACGGAACGCCGGTCGAGCTGCGCAAGCCCAAGCTGGCCTTCGACGGCCCGGTGCCCGAGGTGGTCTCGTTGCGCGCGGCCCAGCCGATGATCGGCGGCGGCCTGCTCGAAGCCGTACCCGAGGCAGACATCCTGGCGCGCGTGCGCACCACAGCCGACGAAGACGGCGTGAAGGGCCAAGCCAACTTCGTGTTCGACCCGGAAACGGGCGACGTGCGGCTCGGCCGCTTCGGCTGGAAGGCAGCCAAGGTCAGCCTGCGGCACCAGGCCGCTTCGGCGCTGCTGGCGGACATGTCGGTCACCTCGCCGGTCTACCCGAACCGCGCGTGCCTCGCAGGCCCTGCCAACTGCAAGACGGCCACGGCCGAAGCGGGCATCACCGATGCGGAGCTGCAGAAGATCACGCAATACCTGCAGCTGCTGGCCGTGCCTGCGCAACGCAGCCTGGCCAGCGGGTTCCCGAAGGGCGTGGCGCCGCTGAAAGACCTCGACGTCAACCCGACGCTGGTGGCATCGGGCGCCAAGATCTTCAAGGACACGCTGCGCTGCGGTTCGTGCCACACGACCGAGATGAAGACCGGCAAGGGCCACCTGATGGAAGAGCTGCGCGAGCAGACCATCAAGCCCTACACCGACCTGCTGCTGCACGACATGGGCACGGGCCTGGCCGACAACTACACCGAAGGCCGCGCCGCCGGCAACCTGTGGCGCACCTCGCCGCTGTGGGGCATCGGCTACACCGAGCGGGTGATGGGCGATGCAAGCAAGGTCGGCTACCTGCACGACGGGCGTGCCCGCACCCTGACCGAAGCCGTGATGTGGCACGGCGGCGAAGCGGACAAGTCCCGCCAGCGCTTCGCGGCACTGTCTGCCGCGGATCGGCAGGCGGTGTTGGCCTTCTTGAAGTCGCTTTGATGATCGACACGCGATCGGCCGCTTGAGCCGTCGCGTGACCGGAGGGGCGGTGGACGCGAAGGCGTTCACCGCCCCTTCGTCCATTGGCGGCGTGCTTTCTCGGCACCAGCCTGTTCTCCATGGCGAAGGCGCCGCAGTTCGTGGCGAACACAGGCACGGATACCCAATCCAGCCCCCGCTTCTTCCCCTGGCTCACCACCGATCGTTCGATACGGTTGAAGCCTGTCGTCGCCCCATTGCAATCTGCCGCCGGTGAAATGGCCCAAAGATGCCCGTACCCCTTACCCATTCACTGAAGGATTTCGCAATGGCAAAAGTTCTTGTTCTCTACTACAGCAGCTACGGCCACATCGAGACGATGGCGCAGGCAGTCGCCGAAGGAGCCCGCAGCGGCGGAGCGGATGTCGTGATCAAGCGCGTGCCCGAGCTCGTGCCCGAAGAGGTGGCGAAGGCCTCGCACTTCAAGGTCGACCAGGCCGCTCCGATAGCCACCGTGGACGAGCTGCCCGACTACGACGCGATCATCTTGGGCGTGCCGACGCGCTTCGGCAACATGGCAGCGCAGATGAAGAACTTCCTCGACCAGACCGGCGGCCTGTGGTTTGCCGGCAAGCTGGTGGGCAAGGTGGGCTCGGTGTTCGCGAGCACGGCAACCCAGCACGGCGGCCAAGAGAGCACGATCCTCAGCACGCACACCGTGCTGCTGCACCAGGGCATGGTGATCGTCGGCCTGCCGTATGCGTGGGCGGGCCAGATGAAGCTCGACGAAGTGACCGGCGGCACCCCCTACGGCGCCACCACGATCACCGGCGGCGACGGCTCGCGCCAGCCTTCGGCCAACGAACTCGAAGGCGCGCGATTCCAGGGCAAACACGTCGCGGAGATCGCCGCGAAGCTGGCCCGCTGAGGGTCGAAGCGCGGTCGCCCGGAAACCCGGGCGACCGGCATCCGCCCCCCTCCCCTTTGTCGATCACGCGAACGGCAAGCCGATGTAGTGCTGGCCGAGTTCGGTCAATTGCCCATTGGCACCCAGAAGGCTGGTGAAGTGGGGGTCTTTCTCCCAGCGGCCGGTGAACCACGCATAGCGGAAGACGTCGGCGCGGGCCTCGCACAGCTTCACCATCTCGGCCATCTGCAATTTCTGCTTCGTGACGGTGTCGATCTGCGCGGAGCCGTCGCCGTTGTGCCAGTTGGCCATCTCCGTCACCCAGAAGGGCTTGCCGTATTTCAGCAGCCGGTCCAACTGGTCCTTGAGGCCGTAGTCGTACCAGTGGAATGCGAGGTAGTCGATCTGCGGCTCGCGGTTCGCATTGGCCGCCTTGTACGCGGCGTAGAACGCGTCGAGCCACACCACCGGGTCGCCGTAGCCGGCCATCGTGCCCCAGGTGATCGCCGGGCCGACGAGCTTGACGCCCGTCTTCGCGGCAACGGCTTCGTAGCTGGGCCACAGCTGCGCGGCCGCCTGGGGCGTGAGGTTGGCCTGGTCCGTCAGGTTCGGCTCGTTCATCAGCAGCAGGTACTTGATGCTCGGGTCCCCCGCGAGCACGGCTTCGATGTCGGCAGCCTTGAAGTTTCTCCAGAGCATCGGCATGAAATCCATGCCGTAGCGCGCCACGTGGTCAGCCGGCACGCTGCTCTTGGCTTTCTGGCCCCAGTTGTACCACCAGCTCACGCCGGGTGAGAGGGCTTGCAGGTCGTCGGCCGTCGCAAGGTCGTAGGCGATCCCTCGCTTGGCGCTCTTCTTCGGAATTGCACTCGGTGCCGGTGCCGGTGCCGGTGCCGGTGCTGGGGCCGGCGCAGGCGCAGGAGGCGATGGTGCCGGTGCTGGCGCAGGTGCCGGTGGGCCTGACACAGGCGGCGTCGGCGCTGCGACGGGAGCATCAGCGCCACCGCCGCCACAGGCCGCGAGGCCAGCCGCGGCGACCGACGAGAACGCCGCAGTCAGGAGTTGCCTGCGCCGGAGCCGGTCGACGGCGGAGATCATGTCCATGCCCGAGTCTCTTGCTTCACAAGGAGTTGAGGAAGGCCAGCACGGCATCACGATCTGCCTTGGACAAGGCCCCGAAGCGCTGCCGGCTCGTCGCCGCCTCGCCGCCGTGCCACATCACGGCCTCCGTCAGCGTGCGCGCGCGGCTGTCGTGCAGGTAGCCGACCTTGATGCTGTCGCCCGCCACCTTCTCGGTGTAGCCGATGCCCCACAGCGCAGAGGTGCGCCACATGCCGCCGGTGGCCTGGCCTTCGACGAGGGTGTCGGCCAGGTCCGGGCCCATGTCGTGCAGCAGCAAGTCGGTGTACGGCTTGATCGTCTGGTTGCGCACTTCCGCGAGTTCGTTGCCGGAACCGGTCTTCATCTCGGTGACGTGGCAGGTCGAGCACTTGATGTCCGCGAAGACCTTGGCGCCGGCCTTCACCTTGACCGGATCGACAGCCAGCGCAGACGTGGGCGACACCCCTTTCGGGAAACCGCTGGCGAGGCTGCGCTGCGCCGGCACACCCAGCAGGGCGACGTAGCGCGTCAGCGACTGCAGAACGTCATTGGAGAGGCCACGTTCGACCTTGCCCGCGCTGCACTTGGCCGGCCCGAAGAGGCAGTCGCGATTGGGATAGATCGGCGAGGTGACCGACAAATCGAGCAGTGCAGCCCCTGCGACCTGGTGCCGCAGACTGACCTTGGACGCCTTCCATCCATAGCGGCCCAGGCGCACGGCCCCGCTCTCCGGGTCATAGGCGTAGTTGGCCTGCCCCTTCACGCCGTCGGCATCCGGGGTGGTGCGCACACGCGAGAGGATCTCTGAGTCGGGAATCGATTCGAGCAGGCCCATGCCGATCACCGGCTGCGCGCTGCGCAGCGAATACACGCTGGGCGTCGGGCCGTCGAACGCCAACTTGGGCTTGCTCAGTTCGACCGTGGTGCCGTCGGCCAGCTTCACGGTCTTGACGTCGAAGCCCGCCACCCGAACGCCGGTGCCCCAGTCGGTCTTGGTGCCGTTGGCGGGTGGCCGCGCGTTCATTTGCACCGCTGCGCCGTACATCGGGTGCGGCAGTTGCCGCCCGCTGGCGTCCGGCTCGGCGACGCGCACCGCCATGGTGTCGACACGCTGGTTGATGGCGATCGGCGCCAGCCCGCGGCCGTTGTTGATGTGGCAGCCGAAGCAGGTCGCCTGGTTGAAGCGCGGCCCCTGCAGGCCGATGGCATCGTCGTTCCGGTCGTTCCCGTTCTCGTTGTGCTCACCGGTTTGCATGCTGGTGTGGAACCAGCGGCGCCCTTCCACGAAGCGCTGCATGTTCTGCATGCCGATGTTGTTATGCGGCTGCTGGAACATCCGCACGTTGTCGTCGGAGTAGTCGTACGAGACCGAACCCAGGCCACCCTGCAAGGTCTCGGCGGGCAGCGGTGCATTCATCAGCCGCGGCTGCACGCCGTACCACGGGCGCAGGCCCTCGCCCATCACATAGGTCAGCTCCATGGAGTAGTAGCGGAAGGCCCCGCTGTCGCCAATGGCGTCCATGTCCGCTCGGGTGGAGAAGAACGAGTTCGTGAACTCGAAGTAGTCACCCGCCTTGAGCGGGCGATCGGAAACCTTGTCGCCGGTGCCGACAAGAACGCCGTTGGCGTCGGCGACGAGCGCCTTGTAGCCCGGGTAGCTGTCGAAGATCAGGCTGCAGCCGCCGTTGGCACCGATGACACCGTTGTACCCGGTGGTGGGCTTGAGCAGCGCGTTTTGCGGCGGCTTGGGCATGGACGGGCAGGCGGCGATGCCTTGTCCACCCTGCGTGTACGCATCGCGGTCCAGGATCTCGCCCGGGCGCGTCCAGCCGAAGCCGGTCACGTTGGGGTTGGTGAAGCCGCGGACGAAGCCGTGGCCGCCGCCCCGTTGCGCCTCTTGGTAGTACTCGTTGACGATCAGCCGCGGCTTGGTCACGCCGGCGACCTTGCTGTTGTCGATGAACTCGACGCCCCAGGTGCGGTTCTTGAAGTAGTTCTTGACGAAGGTCAGGAGGGAACCCGGTCCTTTGTCGAGCGGTTTGCCCGCGGCGTCCATGGTGTCGTTCGGGCCGTAGCCGATCTCGTTCCAGGCCTCGCCGCGCTCGCGGCCGTGGCGGCCACCGGCGCGCATGCCCCAGCGGGTCACCAGTGTGCCGTCGGGCAGCGAGAACTGCAGCACTTCCAGCGGATCCTTCACGGCAGGCTGGGGCGCGAGCTTGTCGCCGGCGGCCGGCGACGGTATGAACGAGGCGGCCACCGTGCCGCCCAAGGTGTTGTCGCTGCCCGTGGACTTGAACTCCACCTCGACCAGCGAGTACCCGTACTGTGTTCCCGCAACAATGCCTTTCAGGCGGACGTAGCGGACATTGGCATTGAGGTTGAAGAACTCTTCCACGCCGCCCTGGCCGGCCACCACGTAGCGAAGCTGGTACCAGGTCTGCCCGTCGTCGGACACCTGAAGCGTGTACTCCTTGCCGTAGGAGTTGTACCAAGCCAGCTTCATGTAGCCGAGCTTCGTCTTGGCGCCGAAGTCGAACTGGATCCAGGCGTCGTTCTGGTGGGCGCTCTCCCACCGTGTGTCCTGGCTGCCGTCGATGGCCTTGGCAGCGGTGTTGCCGCCCAGGGCCGAAGAAGACGTCACCAACACGGGCTTGACCGCCACGCTGGGGTTGCTCGCATCCGCACCAGCGGCCACTTGCTGTGACACCGGCGGCGCAGGCACGGCTTCCGTCACAGCCGTCGGCAGGGGCGCCGACGCAGCTGCCGGTGCGGGCTCAGCCTCGGGCTCCGGCCCTTCGAGCTGCGTTCCGGTTCCCGTCTCGGGAGGCTCCTGCGTGGTGGCGGGCGCGGGCGTATCGGCCGACGAGGAGTTGCTCCCTCCGCACGCTGAAAGCGCCAGGACCGCACTGACCATCACGCTCAAGGCGATGGTGGAGTGCGGAAGGCGAACGGGGTTGATGACAGCTGGTTTTTTCATGGATGCTCCTCGAAGGTGTTCGGGCGTGTTGCTTGTCCGGTGCCGTGCAAGGCCTGCGCTTCCTGCGCGCGACGGCGGTAATGCCTGCATGCTGCCGGCCCTGGCGCAGCAGCTGTAAGCGCGGCCATGGAATTGACATCGTGCGTACGGCCTGTCGCAGCTACCGAATACCTCGCACGGAGGAATCGCTCACTTGCGGAATAGCTCGCAGACACCGAAGGTACGGGCATGGCCTTCAACCCAAGCTGCCACCCGGCACCGGCCGGCATGCGCAGGCCGCCGGCACGGTGCAGCCGGAACTGTTTGCAATCGGATACCAAGCTTCTTTCATGTCATCTCGTTACGCGCGCCCCACACATGCGGGGGCGCGCTGTTGCGATCAGGGGAAATTCGCGAGCTTCACCGGCACCGTCGACGCACCTTGCGCCGCGCCGCCGGTGTCGTTGACCACGTGGTCGATCACCCCTTTGCCGGCGATCGACAGCGTGAGCACGCTGTGCATGCGCACCCCGGGCACGGCGGGCACCTCGAAGCCGTGCGCCGCATGGATGGTCGGGTCGACGTTGAAGTAGCAGTAGCTGCCGACGCCCCAGGCCTCGTGCGTCGACACCGCATCGGCCACCTTGTAGGCCGCGTACCCCAACGCATCGCTGCGCCACGTGGCCTGGTTCGGCGGGTCGTAGGGCATCTCGTTCTGGAAGAAGATGGTCTTGCCGTTCTCGCCGTTCCAAAGCACTTCGTGCTTCTGGTAATGCTCGACGAACAGGCCGGTCGCCAGCACGTCGCTGCCATTGACGATGAGGCCCGTTTCGGCGGTGTTGACGGCCCAGCCGGTGGGCAGCGTGCCGTGGTCGGCGCGCCAGGCCCACAGGTGGTCGATCAGCGTGTGGTTGCTGTGCACGACCACGCTGCGGGTCGCCTTGCCGGCCACCGCGCCGCCGATGCGCACCGTGATGTCCTGGATGCTGCTCGGGTTGGCCGCATGGCTGTTGTGGGAGTTCGCCGTGCCGATGGTCAACAGCGCATTGCTGTTGGTCGTGCCTGCATCGAACAGCAGGCCGGCGATGCGCACGCCGTCAACGTCGGCCACCGTCATGGCATCGACGCCGTTGTCGGGCACGAGCGTCGCATAGCCCAGGCCGAACACCACCGTGTCGGCACGCGTCACCCGCAGCGTGTCATTCAGGTGGTAGACGCCCGGCGGAAAGAACAGGTGCAGCCCGCCGGACAAGGCCTGGTTCAGCCGCGCCGCGTTGTCGGTGGGCTTGGCGACATAGAACTGGCTCAGCGGGATCGAGGTGCCCGGCGTTGCCCCATTTGCCCAGCTCGCGCCGGAGGCATTCGTGCGCAGCGAGGGCACGAACACGCGGTACTTGCCTGCCGAGTCGATGTAGAGATACGGCTTCTCGCGCGAGACCGGCGTGGTCGGCAGCACCGTGTGCACGGGCGACGGGAAGGTCGTGGTCGCCGGGCCTCCGGTGACACCGGAGAACACCATGTTCCACACGCCGCCGGCCCAGCTGCCGATGTTGCTGTCACGCGTGTACCACTGCTGCTGCGAGCCCGAGCTGATCTGGCCATCGACCTTGCTGTCGGCGATGTAGCCGCCGCTCGCATAGCCCTGGCCGTCGCCCTGGTTCGAGGGCGCGAGGTTCAGCTTGCCCACGATGTGCACCCGGCGCAGCGGCGCCGCTTGCGAGACGGCCCAGCGGTTGCTGCCGCCGTTGGGCACCACCGACAGGTTCTCGGCCGAGCGCCAGAAGTTCTGCGTCGCGTTCTTCTCGTCGCCGAGGTTCCAGCCGCTGTCGACGTTCAGCGCGCCGTTCTGCAGGCGCACGTCGTCGGGGTTCAGGCCCAGGCCGACCACCGAGGTGTAGAAGCCGAGGTTGATCCACAGGTCGGTGTAGGTGCCCGGCTTGAACAGGAAGGTGAAGCGCTGGCTGCCGAACTGGGCGCTGGCGCTCTTGTTCATCGAGTCGAAGGCGCTGTTGACCTTGCTGCGGATGGTGTCGATCGGCGTCGCCGGGTCGAAGATCGACACGTTGGGGCCGAAGTCAGGCGTGTCCGAAGTCGGCAGCCCGACGACCGAGCCCACGGTGTAGCTGTACGTCGGTGTGCCGTACTGCTTGGTGCCGACCTTGTAGGTGAACCAATAGCTCACCCCCACGCCCGGCGTGGTGCCGGTGACCGGCCGCTCGTAGCGGGCCAGGGCCGCCGAGTAGGTCATGCGCAGGTTGCGCGTGCCGTTGCTGCCGACCTTGTAGTGCACGTCGACCCAGCTGGTCGTGGCAGTCGGTTTGAACCAGACCGTGACGGCACTGCCGGCCTCGTCGATGCCCTGGGTGAACGCCTGCGCCTGCGCCGGCAGTGCAGCACCGGCCAGCAGGGCCGCAGCGGCCCACAGAAACCCACGCCAAAACCGGCTGCAGGGCGCAGGCCAGGGCACGACGAACATCCAGATCGATCGCAGCATGATGTCTTGTCTCCATCTTCGTGACCGGCCCCGACACCGGCTGACGGGCGGCGCCTGGCAGGCGCTGCACCCCGGGGAAACGCGCCCGTGTTCCGGGCGCGTCCAGTTCGGTTCAGAACACGTGCTTGATGCCGGCCGAGTACGCGCTGTTGTTCGTCTTGGCGTCTTCGCGGCCCTGGCTCGCGTCGACGTACACGCTGGTGCGTTTGCTGAGCAAGTAGTCGTAGCCCACCGCCAGTTTCTGGATGTTGTTGTTGTCGCCGCTCGGGTCGAGCCGCGCGTAGGCCGTCTTCAGCACGCCGGGGCCGATGGGCGTGCGTGCGCCCAGCGAGAAGGCCTTGTTGGTGGCGTTGCCGAAGTTGGTCTTCGAGCGCGCTGCATAGGCCATCAGCTTGGTCACGCCGAAGTCGTAGTTGAGGCCCAGGTTGAGCAGCGAGTTGTCCTGGAACGGCCCGGCGATGGGCCCGGCGGTCTTGCCGATGCGGGTGTAGCCCAGCGCCGAGTACAGCGCGCCGCGGTTGTATTCGACGAAGGCACCGGTGGTGTGGCCCGGGTTGTTGCCGTTCTGGCCGCCCTCGCCGGCACTGGCGACGACGCGTGCCTGCAGCCCCGCGAACGCCGGCGTGATGTAGCCCACCAGGTTGTTCAGCCGGATGCTGCTGCGCGACGGGTCGAACGAGCCATTGACCTGCCCGAACAGACGCGTGTACTGCATGTCGATCAGCTTGCCCACGCCGTCGTGGCCGAAGGGGTCGGTGCTGCTGGCGGCGAAGTACTCGGGCGAATAGTCGCGCCCGCCGTAGACCGAGCCGAACGGGCTGTTGAGCCGCACGAAGGAACGCGCGCCCCAGTAGGGCGTCGACGCCACGCCGTCGTCGGGCGTAAACCGGTGCTGTATCTCGAAGAACGCCGACCAGCCGCCGCCCATGTCTTCGGTGCCCCGGAAGCCCAGCCGCGAGGCTGCTGCCTGCCCGACCTTCCAGCCCTCGAACGTGCCGTTGCCGCCACCGTTGGTGGCCGTCCCGCCGTTGCCCTTGATGACCCCTTGGTCGACCACGCCGAAGATGGTCAGCGACGAGGTCTGGGCCGCAGCCGAGCCCGCCGCTGCACCAAGGACCGCCAGGATTGCCCAGGTTCGCTTCATGTAATTGCCCCTCCAGATTTGATGAAAAACCGCGTTGACCGCCCACCCGAAATCGATCACAGTGACGGCCAGCCGGCATCGTATTGGCAAAGATTATCAATTTCGAATGGTGTAAACACCGAGAGTAAATTCGTATATTCACCATTTTCATCAGCGCATAGGGCTGACGCTATGATCGGGACTTTGGCGATAAGGAAAGACGCGTCAGCATGAGTGCCAGCAACGACGACGAACGCGTGCGGCGACCCAAGATGACCGATGTGGCCAAGGCCGCCGGGGTCTCCCAGTCCACCGTTTCGATGGTGTTGAACGACATGCCCGGCGCCCGCATGGCCCAGGCCACGCGCGACAAGATCCTGAAAGTGGCCAAGGACATGGGCTACCGGCTGCCGCGGCGCGAGGCGACCTACGCCGCCCCAGGCAGGCCGAACCTGATCGGCTACCTGATCGACGAGACCTCGACCAACCCGCATGCGGTGATCTGCATGGACGGCGCGCGCGATGCCGCCTGGGAAGTTGGCTGCGTGATGCCGACCATCGTCACCCGCAACAACCCCGACCAGACCATCGCCGCCATCACCGCGCTGACGCGCCACCCGGCGTTGCTGGGGGTCGTCTACTCGACCATCGTCACGCGCCAGATCGAGCTGCCGGCCGAGCTGCAGGCGCAGCCGGTGGTGCTGCTGAACTGCTATGCGTCGGACCTCACGCTGCCCTGCGTGCTGCCCGGCGACGTGGGCGGCGGCCAGGCCGGTGCCGAGTACCTGATCGCACAAGGCCACGAACGCATCGGCTTCATCAACGGCGAAGACTGGCACGAGGCGGCCAACGACCGCCTCAAGGGCTACCGCCGGGCGCTGGCCACCGCCGACCTGCCCTTCGACGCGAACCTGATACGCACCGGCAACTGGATGCCGGGCAGCGGCTACGAGGCCACGCTGTCGCTGATGAAGGAGCCGCGCCCGCCCACCGCCATCTTCTGCGCCAACGACCCGATGGCCACGGGCGCGATGGACGCACTGCGCGAACTCGGCCTGCGCGTGCCGGAAGACATCTCGCTGATGGGCTACGAAGACCAGCTGGTCGCCCAGCACACTCGCCCGGCGCTGACCACGGTGGTGCTGCCCAACTACGAGATGGGGCGCGCGGCCATCGAACTGCTGCTGGAACAGGTGGCCCGCCCGCAGGTGGGCGTGAACCGCCAGAAGCTCAAGATCGACTGCCCGCTGGTGGTGCGGCAGACCGTCGCTCCCCGCCGCAGCGCCTAAGGGTTTCCCGGCAGGCCTTGATAATATATTGGCAATACACTTGTCGCCGCACTGACGGGGCCGGAGCACCGGAGTAGACAAGGAGATTTCGTGGCGGCTGCGCTCTCGCTGGACCAGGTTTCGAAAAGCTATGGCGACCAGCCGGTGATCCACGGCATCGACCTGGCGATCGCACCGGGCGAGTTCACCGTCTTCGTCGGCCCGTCGGGCTGCGGCAAATCGACGCTGCTGCGGATGATCGCGGGCCTGGAGTCGATCACCAGCGGCACGCTGAGCCTCGACGGCATGCGCCTGAACGAGGTGCCGCCGGCCAAGCGGGGCATCGCGATGGTGTTCCAGTCGTACGCGCTGTACCCGCACATGAGCGTGCGCAAGAACATCGCCTTCGCCCTCGAGACCTCGGGCATGCCCAAGTCCGAGATCAAGGCCCGCGTCGAGCGCGCGGCCGACATCCTGCAGATCGGCCCGCTGCTCGACCGCAAACCCAAAGCGCTGTCGGGCGGCCAGCGCCAGCGCGTGGCCATCGGCCGGGCCATCGTGCGCGAGCCACGCATCTTCCTGTTCGACGAGCCCTTGTCCAACCTCGATGCCGAGCTGCGCGTGCAGATGCGTGTGGAACTGGCGAAGCTGCACGCCGACCTGGGTGCAACCATGATCTACGTGACGCACGACCAGGTCGAGGCGATGACGCTGGCCGACAAGATCGTCGTGCTGCGCGCCGGGCGCATCGAGCAGGCCGGACGCCCGCTGGATCTGTACAACCACCCGGTCAACAAGTTCGTCGCCGGCTTCATCGGCTCGCCGAAGATGAACCTGCTGGCGGCCACCACGCTCGCCGCCGATGCGCAAGGCGTGCGGCTCAGCCTGGCCGGCACGCAGCTGACGCTGCCGGCCCGCGCGGCCGTGCCGCCCCAGCCCACGCTGGGCGTGCGGCCCGAGCACCTGCTGCTCGACGGCGACATCGCGGCCCGCGGCGGCATCGAGCTCGCCACAGTGCACGTCGAGCTGGTCGAGCACCTCGGGCACTCGACCCTGGTCCACGCCCGCCTGGCCGACGGCCAGGCGCTCACGCTGGCCTTCGAGGGCCAGCGCAACCTGCAACGCAACACCGCGCTGCGCGTCGGCGTCCGCGCCGGCGACTGCCACCTGTTCGGAACCGACGATCGGCTGATCGGCTGAATCGCCACACAAAAGAGGAGACACCCATGGATCGTCGAACCCTTCTCGCGGCCGGCCTGGCCACCGGCTTGCCGCTCGCCTGGCAGGCTGCATCCGCGCAAACCCAGGCCGCCGAACTGCGCCTGATGTGGTGGGGCTCGCAAGACCGCGCCAAGCGCACGCTGGCCGTGGCCGACCTGTTCGCCAAGGCCTGCCCTGGCCTCACGGCCGTGGGCGAGGCCATCGGTGCCGACTACTTCCCGAAGCTGACCACCATGCTGGTGGGCCGCAACCTGCCCGACGTGTTCCAGCTGGAGCCCGGCACGCTGCCCGACTTCACGCGGCGCTCGGCCACGCTGGAGCTCGACAAGTTCATCGGCCCGACGATCCGCACCCAGGACTTCCTGGCCGGCGCGCTGGACCTGGGCCGCGTCGACAAGAAGGTCTGCGGCATGCCGCTGTCGATCAACGCGTTCTCGCTGTTCTTCGACGCCGACGAATTCAAGAAAGCGAAGCTCGACCCGCCCAAGGCCGGCATCACCTGGGACGAGATCGGCAAGCTGGCGATCGAGATCGGCAAGGCCGCGGGGCGCGACAAATACTGGGGCCTGCCCAATGCCTCGCGCTACCCCTATGTCTTCGAGGGCTGGCTGCACCAGCGCGGCAAGCTGCTGTTCACCGAAGACGGCAAGCTCGGCTTCAGCCTCGACGATGCGAAGGAGTGGTACACGTACTGGGACGGCCTGCGCAAGGCCGGCGGCTGCGTGGCCGCCGACGTGCAGGCGAGCGACGTGCACTCGATCGATTCGAACCCGCTGTCGCGCGGCAATGCGGCCATGGCCTTCACCTATTCGAACCAGCTGGTCGGCTACCAGCTGGCCCTGAAGCAGAAGCTCGGCATCACCGCGCTGCCGCTGCAAAAAGCCGGCGGTAAGTCAGGCCTGTTCTACCGGCCGGGCCTGTTCTGGAGCATCGGCAAGACCAGCAAGAACCCCGAGGCGGCCGCGAAGTTCATCGACTACTTCGTCAACGACATCGAGGCCGGCAAGCTGCTGTCGGTGGAGCGCGGCGTGCCGGTGAATCTGAAGGTGCGGCAGGCCGTGACCCCGCTGCTGAACGAAGTCGAGCGCGCCACGGTGGCCTACATCGATGGCCTGGCCGATCGGGTCGACCCCTACCCGCCGCTGGTGCCGGCCGGCTCGTCGGAGTTCGACAACCGCGTGATGCGGCCGGTCGCCGACGAGCTCGCGTTCGGCAAGTTGACGGTGGCGCAGGCCGCGGACAAGCTCATCACAGAGGGCCGGCGCGCGATCCGCGCCTGAACTGCCGAGTGCTTTCTTTCACCTCTCCAGGCGCCATGGAAGCCGCCCCCCCGAGGCTCGAGCCGAGCCGCGACCCGTTCACCTGGGCGAACCCCTGCAACCCGCTGACGGGCAACCCGCTGAAGACCCGCGACGACGTGGAGACCGCGCTGCGGGCCTTGGTCGCGCCGCTGGAAGCCCACCGCTCGCCCGGCGGAGCGCGCATCCGGCTCGACGCCGCCGGTGCGCATTTCGACCGCGCCGCGGCTGACTTCGAAGGCTTCGCGCGGCCCTTGTGGGGCCTGGCGCCGGCGGCAGCCGGCGGTGCCGACTGGATCGACTGGGAGCCGATCCGCCGCGGGCTGGTCAACGGCACCGACCCCGGGCACCCGGAATACTGGGGCCGGCCGCGGGCAGTCGACCAGCGCTTGGTGGAATTGGCGGCCATCGGCTATGCGCTGCGCCTGGTGCCGCAGCACCTCTGGCAGCCGCTGGACGCGCGCGCCCGACACAACCTGGCGCAGTACCTGCTGGACGCACGGCTGCTGCCCTTCGCCGACTGCAACTGGCGCTTCTTCCGCCTGATGATCGACATGGGGCTCGCGTCGGTGGGCATCGCGTTCGACCGCGCCCCGTCGGACGCCTACCTCGCCAACCTGGAGAGCTACTACCTCGACAACGGCTGGTTCCTCGACGGCACCGTGCGCCGCGCCGACCACTACGTGCCCTTCGCGATGCACTTCTACGGCCTGCTGCTGGCCGCCCACGACGCCAGGCCCGACTTCAGCGCGCGCTTTCGCCAGCGCGCAGCGCTGTTCGCGCCGCAGTTCGCACGCTGGTTCTCAGACGACGGCGCGGCCCTCGCCTTCGGCCGCAGCATGACCTACCGCTTCGCGATGGCCGGCTTCTGGGGCGCGCTGGCGGTGGCCGGCGAAGAGGCGCTGCCGTGGGGCCAGGTCAAGGGCCTGTACCTGCGCCACCTGCGCTGGTGGTCGACGCTGCCGATCGCGCACCGCGACGGCGTGCTGTCAATCGGCTACGGCTACCCGAACCTGCTGCTGTCGGAAGACTACAACTCCGCCGGCTCGCCCTACTGGGCACTCAAGGCCTTCGTGCCGCTCGCGCTGCCGGCCGAGCACCCCTTCTGGCAGGCCGACGAAGCGCCCCTGCCCGTGCCCGCCCAGCCGGCGCCGCAGCGCCAGCCCGGCATGGTGATGATGAACCCGCCGCACGACGCCATCGCCTTGTCCTGCGGGCAGCAGAACCTGGAGATGCGCTTCGGTGCCGAGAAGTACGCCAAGTTCGCCTACTCCGCGCGCTACGGCTTCAGCGTGGAGAGCAACGACCGCCGCTTCGACCTGGCGGTGCTGGAGAACATGCTCGGCTTCAGCGACGATGGCCGGCACTTTCGGGTGCGCGAATCGAACGAAGAGGCCCGCCTGGCCGGCAGCACGCTGTGGGCGCGCTGGAAGCCCTGGCCCGACGTGGAAGTCGAGACCTGGCTGATGCCGCTCGGGCACGGCCACCTGCGCGTGCACCGGGTCCGCACGCCGCGGCGCCTGCAAACCATCGAAGGCGGCTTCGCCCTGGCGCGCACCGACGGCAGCCGCGACGCGCTGACCGAAACGGCCGACGGCGCAATGATCGAGACGCCGACCGACTGCAGCTTCATCCGCAACCTGGGTTCCAGCGTGCCGCGCCGCCCGCGTGCGCACCGCGCACCGCCCAACACCAACCTGATCTCGGCGCGCACCTGGGTGCCGCAACTGCTTTGCACCATCGAACCGGGCGAGACCGTGCTGGTGGCGCAGGTGCTGGCCATGGCCGACCGGCAAGGCGCGCGCACTGCCTGGGCCGCCTGCCCGCCGCCGCCGACCATCGAGACGCTGGAGCGGCTGATGAAAACCGAGGGCGTCGTGGTCGGCGCGATGTCGGGCGCACGCGACCGCTGAAGGAACCCCGGCAGTCGCTCGAAGCAAGCAGCCGCGTCATTCGTCAGTCATTCGTAAGATATGGCACCTGCTGAGCAGAAGGAGCGAACCCGTGGCAATCGACATCGACACCCTGACCGAACCCGAACTGGTCGATCTGAACAACCGCATAGTCGCCCGCCTGAGGTTCCTTCAGCAAATGCGAGCTCATGCGTCCATGCTGGAGTTCAGCCTCGGCGAGCGCGTGTCGTTCCAACCCGACGGGCACCCTGTCCTGTTCGGTGTCATCACAAAGTACAACCGGAAGTCGGTCACGGTCATCACCGAAACCGGGCAGCACTGGACAGTCGCTCCAACCTTTCTGCGAAAGATCAAATCGGTACGAGAGGCTCCGGCAGAAGGTGGGCAAGTCATCAATCTTCCGAAGAAGTAAATGCGGCCGCCTGCCAGCATGACACCCTTCCATCGAGAGGGCTTGCCCCGGCAAGCCGGGTCACACCTCTCATCTAAAACGTTTAGGCCCACCGAGCGTTCACGTCGAGCATCCAATGGCCAGAAGCCGAACCGCATCCGCTGAGCCCGAAGGGCTATCACCACGCGCACAACAAGAGCTGGAACGACTCAAGATGGACGGTTACCGTGTCCACAAGCTGTGGGCGAATGGAGTTGAGTTGCGTAAAGGCCCGCCGTTTAGCGAAGGCAAACTTGCACTACATGCCCTGCTCGTTGTGCTTCTCGCTTCCATGCCCTTCGTTATGAGAAGCCTCGTTGCAAATATCTCAGGCTATCGTCATCGCGTTCTGTTAACCCAAGATGGGGAAATCCACCTTGTTTAGGGCTCTGTTGAATTTCGAGTGGGTAAACGCCCAGCCACCCGTTCGCCCAGAGCAGGGACTGAGCTTGTCGAAGGCCCGTCCGTCGAAGGGCTGGTGAGCGAAGTCGCGGTGCGAGCAGGGCGTCGACGAGTTCTGTCCTGCAGTCGAAGGGTATTTGGGGGCACCGCCCACTCGAAATTCAAGAGAGGCTTGTTTAGCCTCTTATCGTTCAGCTTCGAAGAGTGGCACCTCAGTTGTCCTTGTCACAACGGTCGCTTGGTCCGTCGGGGCACTTGGCTAGCCGGCAGGGGCAGGCCTAATCGGGTAGCCGGGGGTTTCTAGCCCCCAGCCCCCCACACCACCCACCATGCGGGTCCGCAGTGGGCGGTTCAACAAGTCGGCTCGCTCGACGAATTTCTCTCCCACGTGGTGTAGCCCTGGGCCTTGCACCACAGGTCTTTGACGCTGACCAAGCCTTGCGCTTTCAACCACGCGTTGGACATCGCCTGCTGCAGCGCCGGGGTTCTCGCCATGTGCCAGTAGCGCTTGCTGCTCACGCCATGCTGAGTCGCCGTCTTCAGGCTCATGCCCAAGGCCAGCAGGTGTCAGGCCAACGGCGCCATCGTGCCGTCGCGCTCGTCGTGCAGGCGGGACAGGTCCAGGCCGTCGAGCACCAGCACGGCTTGCAGTGACGAGATCAGCTCGGCGCGGCTCCATGACCAGACGATCTCGCCATGGCGGTCGAACTCCAGCAGTTGCCGGCCGCTCTCGCCTCGGCCCAGGCCGTGACCCTGCCAGTTGGCCAGCACGACATGCCCGTTCGGCAGCAGCTGGAAGCTCGCGTAGAAGAATGGGCGGACCGCCGTCGGCACCTGCCGCAATGAGCCGAAGCTGCGCCGCACGCACCCGTCGGCAGCCAGCTCGACGACGCAGGCGCCGTAGCCCGCCGTCACCATCAGCCCGCCGTCCGGCAGGGGCACGGCCTTCCAGGCGTGCTCGAAACCGGCGACCGTGAAGTCGCGCAGCCAGGTGCCGTCGGCGCGGACCTCGCGGATGCGGTCGTTGCAGCACATCAGGTAGCTGCCGTGGTGGGTCTGGCGGATCAGGCGCACGTAGTCGCCGCCGAAGACGGTGCGGCGCAGTTCGCGGTCGCCGGCATCGAGTTCCAGCACCACCACGCCTTGCGAGCCGGCCATGTCCACGCCGGCCACCAGCGTGCGGCCATCGGGCTGGCGGCGCACCGAGGTCACGCCGCGCAAGGCGTTGAAGGTCTTGGCGACGCGGCCCTGTTCGATGTCGAACTCGGTGTAGCCGTGCGCATGGCCGACCAGCACGCGGCCATTGCCCACCAGCTGCAGGTCGCGCGCCTCGGGGCGGCCGATCGGCACCAGCCAGTTCCTGGCCGGCTCGCGCTCGTCGATGTGCAGCAACGTGGCGCGGCCTTCGTCGATGGCCAGGAAGTCGTGGCTGATGGCACCTGCACTCATCACGCCCTCACCAGAAGAACTGCGTGTGGCCGAGCGAGCGCATCAACGCCTCCATGAAGTAGTAATCGCCGTAGGGCAGCATGGTGTCGAAGCGCCCTTCTCTCACGTGGGCCGCGCCGTGCGCGAGCAGGCCCATCGCGCGCACATCGCCGCTCAGGTCGCACTGGGCGAGCAGGCCGTCGAGCAGGCGGTCGGCGAAGGCACGCCAGCGCGCGGCCTCGTCGCCCGCGGTCTGGTCGGCCAGCAGGTACAGGCCGGCGGCCATGATGGCGCCGGCCGAGCTGTCGAGGTGGCGCGGCCCCTGGTCGGGCGCGAGCCGCCAGTCCCACACCGGCACGCGCTCGTCGCCCATCAGCGCCTCGGCGGTGGCGGCCAGCAGGCGCGCCGTGTCGAGGTGCGCCGGGGTGCCCGTCGCGGCATGGCATTGCGCGAAGCCGTGGATCAGCCAGGCTTGCCCGCGCGACCAGCACGATTCGTCGGCGGCGCCCTGCACCGTCTGGCCGCCCAGCGGCTCGCCGGTGACGGGGTCGAAGCGGAAGGTGTGGTACGAGCTGCCGTCGGCGCGCACGATGTGGCGCCGCGTGGTCTGCGCGTGCAGCTCGGCCACCTCGCGGAACTCGTCGATGCCGGTTTCGCGGTGCGCCCAGTGCAGCAGCGCCAGGTTCTGCATGGTGTCGGCGATCATGCGGCCCCGGGTGAAGCGCGCCATCTCCGGGTCGTCCGGGCCGGTGTTCCAGGCCTGCAGGTATTGGCCGGCTTCGTCGAAGCGCGCCAGCAGGGCTTGTGCGGCATGCAGCGCCATCTCGCGCGCGACGGTGGAACCGGTGACGCGCCAGTCGGCCACCGCATGCAATGAGAACTGGAAGCCCAGGTCGTGGTCGCGCGCGTGACGGTGTTCGAGGATGTAGCGGAACGCCGGCCGCCGAGCCTGCGCCGCCTCGCGGAACACCGGGTCGCCGGTGAGTGTGGCGGCCAGCCAGAGCTGGCCCGAGAAGAAACCGACGACCCAGTCGCGGGGTGAACAGAACGTCCAGCCCAGGTCGGCATTGCCGATCTTCGGGTTGCGCAAGCCAAACTGTGGCAGCACGGCCTTCACCTTGGCCACACAGCGGTCCAGCGCCGCCTGGTAGGGCTCGACGTCGGCCACTCCACGGGGGGAGCTGCCGTCCTGGAAGTAGCGGGATGCAAGTTGCACGCTCAACCCCTGCTGGAGATAGGGTGATAATATTACCAGAGACAGATCACTCGTTAACCCTGATTGATTGGCGATAAGCTTGACTAGATTATCACCGGCCTGCAACTTGCCGATCTTCCATGGCCCGTGGTCTCCCCGTCGCTCACAGCGCCTCTGCGACATGGGAAGGCTGGCGTCGCCAAGGCGCCGCCTATGCCTTCCTGCTCCCCTGGCTGATCGGCTTTCTCGGGCTGACGCTCGGGCCCAGCCTGGCGTCGCTCTACCTTTCGTTCACCGACTACGACCTGGTACGCACGCCCTATTGGGTGGGTGCCGACAACTACGTGCGCATCGCCACGAGCGATCCGCGCTTTCGTTCGGCGCTGGAGGTGACTTTCTTCTACGTTGCGCTGGCCGTGCCGCTGAAGCTGGCCTTCGCGCTGCTGGTGGCGGTGGCGCTGAACAAGGGGCTGCGCGGGCTGACGCTGTTCCGCGCCATCTTCTACCTGCCGTCGCTGCTGGGCGGCAGCGCGGCCATCGCGGTGATGTGGCGGCAGCTGTTCTCGGCCGACGGCCTGCTGAACAAGTTTCTCAAGCTGTTCGGCTACGACCCGCCGAGCTGGATCTCGACGCCCGACTACGCCATCTACACGCTCATCGCGCTGTCGGTGTGGCAGTTCGGCTCGCCGATGATCGTGTTCCTCGCAGGGCTGCGCAACATCCCGGCCGACATGTACGAAGCGGCCAGCCTGGACGGCGCGAGCCCGGCGCGGCAGTTCTTCCGCATCACGCTGCCGCTGCTGACGCCGATCGTGTTCTTCAACGCAGTGGTGCAGACCATCGACGCCTTCAAGGCATTCACGCCGGCCTTCATCGTCAGCGACGGCACCGGCGGCCCGGTGGACGCCACCTTGTTCTACACGCTGTACCTGTACCAGGAGGCGTTCGTCAATTTCCGCATGGGCTATGCCTCGGCCCTGGGCTGGGTGCTGGTGGCCATCGTCGCCATCTTCACGGCGCTGTCGTTCGCCTCGTCGAAATTCTGGGTCCACTATGACGACTGATGCGACCCAGGGCGCCCCCCGCTCGCGCTGGCTGGTCTACACGCTGCTGTTCGCCGCATCGATCGCGATGCTCTACCCGCTGCTGTGGATGGTGTCGAGTTCGTTCAAGCCCGACGCCGAGATCTTCGCCTCGGGCTCGCTGGTGCCGAAGCAGTTTTCGCTCGACGCCTATGTGCGTGGCTGGAGCAGCCTGCGCGTGAGCTTCGGGCGGTTCTTCTGGAATTCGCTGGTCGTCTCGGTGCTGTGCGTCGCCGGCAACGTGATGGCGTGTTCGCTCACCGCCTATGCCTTCACGCGGCTCCAGTTCGCGGGCCGCCACTTCTGGTTCGCGCTGATGCTGGGCACCTTGATGATGCCGCAGCACGCGCTGCTGATCCCGCAGTACGTGCTGTTCCTGCACCTGGGCTGGGTCGACACGGTGCTGCCGCTGGTGGTGCCCAAGTTCCTGGCCACCGACTCGTTCTTCGTCTTCCTGATGGTGCAGTTCTACCGCCAGATCCCGCGCCAGCTCGACGAAGCCGCGGCCATGGACGGCTGCGGCCCGTGGCGCATCTACTTCCGCATCATCCTGCCGCTGACGCTGCCGGTGATGGCCACGGCCGCAGTGTTCTCCTTCATCTGGACCTGGGACGACTTCTTCGCGCCGCTGATCTACCTGAACGACATGAAGTCGTACACCGCGCAGCTGGGCCTGCGCACCTTCATCGATTCGGGCGGGCAGTCGGACTGGAGTGCGTTGTTCGCGATGTCGACCTTGACCGTCATCCCGGTGTTCCTGGTCTTCGTCTTCTTCCAGCGCCTGCTGATCGAAGGCATTGCGACCACCGGCATGAAGCGCTGAGAGGACTGACGCGCCCCATGCATGACCGAGAGCACATGACCCGTCGCAGCCCGCCCAGGCGCATCCTGGTGGTCGACGAGGACGACGTCTCGCGCGAGGCGCTCGGCCGCATGCTCACCGACAGCGGCTTCGCCACTACCGCCGTGGCCAACGGCTCGGCCATGTTCGACGCCCTGTGGACCAGCGACTACGAGCTGATGCTGATCGAGCTGAGGCTGGGCCGCGAAGACGGCCTCACGCTCGCGCGGCGCGTGCGCAGCATGAGCGACATGCCCATCGTGATGATGACGGGCGAAGGTGACACGCTCGACCTGATCCTCGGCCTCGAGGTCGTCGCCGACGACTACGTGATGAAGCCGATCCACCCGCGCGAACTCGTGGCCCGCGTGCATGCGGTGCTGCGGCGCGTGCAGAGGGCCCGCCCGGGCCCCGTGCACGAGGAGCAGGAGAACCCCGGGCCGACGCCGCCGGTGGTCCGCTTCGGCAACTTCAGGCTCGACTTTTCGACCCGCGGCCTGTTCACGCTGAATGGCGTGCCCCAGAGCCTCACGCCCAACGAGTTCGACCTGCTGGAGCTGTTGGTCCGCAATGCCAACCGCACGCTGTCGCGCGAAGCGCTGCTGCAGGGCATGCGCCGCGGCGGCAGCGAGGTGCTGGCCCGCGCGATCGACGTGCTGGTGATGCGCCTGCGCCGAAAGATCGAGAGCAACCCTGCCGCCCCGCGCTTCCTGCGCACCGAGCGCGGCACGGGCTACAAATTCTGTGTGTCCGAAAGCGACCAGCAGTGGGCACCTGTTGCGACTACGCGCTCTGAAGAGAGCGAAGGCGCGTAGCGCTCATCCGTTCGGGCTGAGCTTGTCGAAGCCTTGTTCGCATACCTCCACTTGTTTCGCGCCACCACCCCAGCCGTTCGGGCTGTCGAAGGGTGCACCGTGCAGCACTGCGCACCACCCACCCGTTCGGGCTGAGGTATCGAAGCCTCGCTTTGTCGTGGCCGTGTTCACTGCGTGAGGCCGCGTCGGGATATGCCCCCGACAGGGCAGTAACTTTCGGCGCGCGTCAAGGTAGTTGTCGCCTCATTTATGCGGCCATCGGCTGCATAAGCTCTGCTTTCGAGTGGTCCGCGACGACCGAGTCGCGTTCAGGGTTGAGGGTGACTGCGCCAATGGGCGTCCAG
>Ga0307515_10004239_pt1 | contig 29779 bp, 31 predicted proteins | sample 17_EM_MG_FD_194513 | JGI IMG/M metagenome (GOLD analysis project Ga0307515, IMG submission 194513) | Populus trichocarpa ectomycorrhiza microbial communities from riparian zone in the Pacific Northwest, United States - 17_EM | ecosystem: Host-associated > Plants > Roots > Unclassified | place... | reverse complement strand
CAACATACGCACCTAGCATCCGGAAGATGATAAGCCCACCTAGAGAATTCACGGCCAGAGCCCAAAGACAGAGACAACAAGATCAGACCAAGGGAAGTCTGAAAAGGCGGAAAGCAAGTCCAAACACGAAGCCAGTCAACAATCAGAGCGAGTCAAAGCAAGGACAAAGCAAGTGGAAAAATGAGACGAAGCACGCCAAGAGACAAGCGAAGTCGAAGACCTCCGAAATCCAGAGACGAAGGATTCCAAATGACGCATCTGTCAACAAAGAGACGTACCGAACGGGATCACGAAAAGTCTACCGAAGCATAAGTCTACGGAGCCACGATGGCAATCAACAACGGATTTGAGTCTAAGTCGTCCACGGAGCAACGAACTTCAAAAGGGGGGATGACCGTGTCGAAAATGCGTCCTACCGACAAGTACACAAGCCCACCGGGAGGCAGTCCACTGAGACACGCACCGAGATGTCTATACAATAAAATCCTACCGACAAGTTGAAAGCCCACCGAGATGCAGTCTACTCAGACACGCACCAACAAGTCTACCGAGAAGTCGACCAGCAAGTCTACCAAGTCGACCAAGATTCTACTGAAGCCGCCTATCGAGAGCGCAACCATGAAGTCGACCGGATGGTCACCGAAGCGGACTTCGAACGACGAGTTAATGCCGAGTACCGATGATTACCGGTTGCTAGATATACTCTACAGAGCATGCGGAAGCACTGCACAGAGCTCAGCCAGCGCTAGCGCGCTTGACCTTGGTAAGTATAACCATTTTAGAGAAGCTTACGTGTTAGATGTCAACGAATGAGACCTGACTACACGCAATTGACTTATACGATCGATGACTACCGAAGGCTACGACCGATGCCGGCAGCGGAAGCTCCCATCGATGCCGAGTCACGAGCGGAAGCTCTCTACCACCGGGATGATTCCGCCAATGACCTACGCCAAGATATACGAGCTACGGCTATGGATGGTCGGTGGAGTATGAGTTTGGAAGCGGCGGTGCGGAGGATATGGAAGCAGTTCAGACGTTTCCTTCTGTTCCTTTGTTTCCTTCTCTTCTCTTCTCTTCATCTCTTCTTTGGATTTCGGCCCAGTACAAATGGCGTCGGCACGGGTTTTTACCACCTGCCAATGGAGGTGGAGTTTCCCCGTGCGCCGGATCCGCCGAAAGGTCGCCATTGAGCTGTACCGATCGGTTGTAGGACTTATGGGTTCGTACGATTGCGTACGTAGGATGATTGTTTCATTCTTTGTTTCCCTTTCCTTCACTTCTCTTATACTGGCTCTGGCAGCCCAGGGGGTCTGCGCCTAAAGAGGGGGATAATGTAACGGCGACACGTGACCCGAGGCCGGGTAAGCGCCGGTATATATAGGTCGCCGCTACGGCACTTAGATCTGTATCGAATATCTTACCACTATACTCTCCATATATACTCACTCGCTCTCGTGTGCAACCGTATACCACTACACCATACGTCTGCGGTCAAGCGTAGGCGTACGTCCTTTACATTCATTCGATCTTCGTCTCCAAGTGCATCTCAAACACGCTTGATCAAGTACATCTTCAAGGAGCAATGGCGGTTGAACGGAGATACAGGGGTAACGGAGGTGGACAGAGTGACGGGGAGTATATATTCGGCAGACCCCGCAGTAGACAGACATCATCTCATTTCCATCTCCTCTCATCATACGATGAAAATTCACACTCTATCTTTCCCAACTTTTGGTCTCACTCGCTCTGTCCGAGATTCTCACCGCCGGGTAGTATCATATCATCTCACCTTCCTATGCTCCTCGAGCTTAATGTAGAAGGAACGCGAGGAGCGATTTTCTCAGCGTCACCGATTCCATTGTGATCCCGATGCAAGCGTGTACCCAATGAACCCATTCCGACATATGGTCACAGGTGGCCACAACGCCAGAGTGTTTCTTTAGAATAGGAGAATGCGAGAGCGAGAAGAAACGGTGAAACTGCGATCGGAGGGCGATATGTGACGCGACGCGTGATCTTGATGCCGGGCGCGGAGTCATCCGCCACCGGGGTGTCTCTGACGGCTCTGATGGTGCTCGTCCACTCTGACGGAGCCATTCCGCCCGGACGGAAATGTTTTTTGCTGATGTTAGCATCTGATGCTCCTCAAGCATGTCGTTCTGATACTCATTGTTGACCATTGACAAGATGTTATCTCAGCTACGATTATCCTCGATTTATGGCAAGGCAGGATCTTCTTTGTCTTTGTTGTTGAGATAGCGTGCTTCCTTGTGAACTGGTGTTTCATCAGGATTGTCTTCATTGATTTCGTCTTCTGGTAGTACTGAAACATGGCATGAAGGACCAGGTGTAATTTGGCTGCATGATGCTGGAAGGGATTCCATGCTTGCACGCCTGTTAGCCATACCCAATTGCCTTCTTGGTCTTCTCAATGGAGGAATGGAAGGTAATTCACTATAATTGTTAGCTTTCGTATCTGTCATGACGAGTCAAATAAAGATGTGTACTCCCATGATCATGCGAGTGAAATATACCCTATTTCTGAAAGAGCGAATATATTGTGAGGGCGGGTATGCCGGCACTAGGCAGTATATGGATATGGTATAAGGTGTACAGTTCCACATGTGTGCAAGTGGGATCAAGTGCAGAAGTAAGTGGTAAGATATACGATACAGAGTTAAGTGACCTTCGGGATACCAATAACAGGTTGGCAATTACCAGGTGCTGGACACCTCACATGACCGTCTGGCCACACTAACCACGCATACTTGGTAATGCTGTTCCATTATGAAAGGAATGTTTTATACGTAAGTCCACCTGCTATATCACTCTATACTCCACTCTAACTCTTTCCTACCGACTTGTCACATCCTATTACTGCAGCATTTACCCAGAACAACATCTTGAGCGACTTTGAGGCTACTGGGATCTGACCTCTTAACACATGCAAGGTAAGTATTCAGCAGTCACAAAATCTCACTCCATTTGAAAACACGCCAGCCACTCCCTCTGCACATCTCAGTGCAACCCCCAGAGAGCACAGAGCTACAAGCTGATTAGCCCGTAGTGCACTTTACCTTGCCACTCACCAATCGCCTTTCTCTCTTAAGCTAAAAGTGCTTATAGTATAGCTGGAAATTTCAGTTCAAAGTTCACTTGCAGAAAAGGAATTGCAAGATGAAATGCTGAGAACACTTCTCTCAATGGCCAAGATTACCACTGTAGTAGTAGCCAAGGACCACAACCAACTTGGTAAAGCTTCTGTGTATACAGCTGAGGAAGTGGTTCAGATCAGGGCAGAAAGAGAGAGGCTCGACAGAGAAACAGTGGCCACAGTCAAAATGCGCCAAGAAATGGCAGTAGCAAAGGTAGTAACCTCTGGAGATGGGTCAAAGAGCTCTAAGCATGCTGAAAAGAAGATGATTCTTACCAAGAAGGTACCTGTAATTGTGCTTAGTGATTGGGAGGATGAGGAAGAAGATATGGTGGATGGGGAGGGGTGAGATGAGGAGGAGAATGGCGGGGAGGAGGACTCTGTTGTATATATTGGTGATATACTGGACCTAGAGAATGCTATGGAGCATGCAAAAGGGAGAGAAGGGGTTAGTAGTCAACTCCAAGTAGTGACTAGGTCAGGGAGAGTGGTTAAGACAGGTCATTTGGGTCAAGATATATCACCAGGGAGTGGTCGGTTTCCCAGTCATGCACAGTCACCTTGTAAAATATGTTATGGCAGCTGCATCATCCCGTCCCCCTCCAGGCTGGCCAGCCAGTTTGTGCAGCTCCAGTCCGGGTACCCATTATCCCCATTTGACAGAAGACAGACAAAAAGAATCAGCAAGCCATCAATATAATTCACACGAAGTGCGATGGTGTCAAGGAGAGCCCACTGACTCTGACTGCTCGGCCCGTTTGGGTGGGAGTCTCCCGACATCGGAGCATGCCGTGAAGTCCGGTACTGCTATATTGTACTTCTCCAAGGATTGCAGCTCTGAAAGTTGCACATGTTGGCATCTAGCAGCTCTCCATCTCTCTGCATTTCCCTCCTTCTTTCCAAGTGTCTTCTGCATGTCTTTCCATCGACTGCAGTGGCAGACACGATGTTTCCCATCTGGGCTGCTGTCATCACTTCGCTTCCACACCACCAGCATTTGTCATTCTCTCAGTGTCAGAACTGTTTCAGGTACAAGCCCACTGGTGCATGTTCGGACTTCAGTTGGTAGAATCAGGCTGCCAGTCGTTTGACACTATTCATTGGTATGGGTTGCTTGCTCCCTGCTGTGTGTTTTACCCTGTAGCCAGGATGCGAGCTGCACCCATTGGCCTCCCGCTTAGTTTTCACTCTGATACTTGCTCCTGAGACTCCTCTGGCCGTATTCGCTCCCAAGGTGTAGATGCATTCTCATACTGTACCTGCTATGTGGCCTTCTTGTGCTTGGTGCCCCTAGTAATCTGAATACATACTTCATGGAATGCCAGTGTATCCTGGGACACAGTGGATTTCTGTTTAAATACAGGCTTTGCAAAGAGTCTCCATACTCTGGTTAACCCACCTTGCTAGAGGCTGTCCTGGCTGAGGTTAGAGGTGCTGTATTCATCAGATGGCCGGTTGCAAGTTGCTCAATACAGCAATCATCATCTCTCAGTGTTTCCATAGTGTGTCAATCTTTCATACTGACTCCAGAAGTGCAAGTCCAATCACCCTCCACATGGCATCATAGACCACCACCTATCTGGTGCCGAGGACACAGTGTGATGCCTTCCAGCTGTCTCCATGCCCGCATATTGCAGTATCTCCCACTGTGCCATCTTCCGATCACCCTCTGTCCATCCAACACACGCATACACCTGTACCCATTTTTGCTTCTCTCTCTCCCAACCAGTGTATCACCACTCTTGATGGTGTGATGGCGTCTTCCAGTATGACTGTCTTGACACCCGGTTCTTCATAAGGGTTTGACCAGTGCATGGTCTTCGCGTCTCTGCCCTGCTGGTGGCCTATTTTGATGACTCTGTATACTGGTGCTCATGAGGTGGGGTGGGTGTACATCCCTTTGAGTGTTCAGCCTTCACATGCATTTGCCAGCATCGCTGTGAACTGCAACTGCTTGGAGTCAGGAGCTACTGGCGTAGGTGTAAGTCCCAAATCTCTAATCAGTGCTCCCAGTAGCTTCCTGATCAGGGCACCCAGAGTTGACCTGGCCTGCCGATTCAGAATGAGTTGAAGGTCCTCCTGTCTGCCAGGTTCTCAGGGATCCCACCAGAGCTGGCTCCCATATAGTGCCACAGCTTGGATGGAAGGTATTTGCAAAGCTCTTACCCACTCTGTGACAAGTCTGTGCATGCTAGTTAGTATGCAAAGTCGGACTTCTGCTGCCCAAGCCTTCTTCATGTACTGGTTGTGATGCCTGTTGAATATTAGGTGGCCATCCATGTATACTCCCAACCACAATGTTGCCACTTTGTTGCATAGGATGAAACTGTCTCCCACTGTCAATTTGGCTATGAGTTTTAACAGGAGGTGTGTCTTGGGGCTTTTCCTGTATGTGCAGAGTGCGGCATCTATATTGGTATTATAGAATTGAAGGTGTCGCCTGCTGCCACATTCGATGAACTCTGCGGCGCAGTTTTCAAGTTTCTTGACAACCTGGTTCTTGTACTTCTTGATGGCCCGCTATCTGAGGTCATCCATGAATGAGAGGCCTGCGACTCCTCAGAGTAGCTATTCCAGCTTCATTGCCTGCCGTGAGGTACAGATTGCGAACAGAATTGGCAATAACGGTGGGCATTATAGGATATTAGCCTCCAGTGGGTGACTCTTTAACACGTTGTCTTCGATAATCATGTTCACCATCTTGCCTGACAGAACATATTCAGATTAATGTATGAGATCTCCAACTATCCACTTGGCCTTCATTGCACGGATCAGTCTTCATCCAGCCATGCTTAGGAACACTGCATTGATATCCAGCTGGAGGACACTGGAGGCGTTGATGTCATTCCATGCTGGGTGCCCTCCTTTGACCATGATGGCTGCTGGGTCAGTGTCCGATCCCCTCTTACAACTGCTGCGTTAGCCTTCAGTTACCAGTGCTCTACAATGACTTTCTTGATGACTGTTTCAATCCAGCTGAACAAATAAATTATGTGGTAGAATTGCAGTTCATGTAGTCTGCATTACATTGTTTCTGAATCATCACCCTGCTCATGGGTTTTTGGACTTTTGGATGACATTACATTCTGCCCACTGATTTCTTAATGATATGATTTTAGTTATGTTGGCATGCGAGAGTAGCTGCATGAGTCTGGACGATAATATGCTCGGTTGTGGCATTTTCTTGACTGACTCCAAAAACCCACATCAGCAAAAACAAAATTTGCTTCATTAAACTTAATCAGCTTATTGTAGCCACACACCCCAAAAAATCAAATTGAGGTTTCCCTGACATATGGCATTACTCCAATAATTCTGAATATTCCAGGAGTAGTTGCAATTGTTTCACAAACCTCCGAAACCTCACCCCGGAAGGTGGAAATTTATCATTTCAACATGTATATATCTTCTTCCAGGTCACAAATTTACAATTGCAATTTTAGAACCACAGATTACTTGTATATGAGTTCTCATTAAACTAAAATCTATCTGACACTAACATCTAGGGTCCAACACAAACACTTACTAGGCTGCAATGTGAGGGGGGCAGCACTGGAGGGCGATGTGGTAAAACGGCAGAGCTACAAGGCAGAGAGCCGATCATCTACACCCCACCGCACCTCTTGCCGCATTGCACAGGAATTCGTGAGAAAGAGCGGCATAGGCTCGCGGAGTGCAGGAAGTAGGTCAGAAGGTATGACACTACCCGGCCATCTGGATCCACGCAATTGAGTGGATCTACGAAATCTCGGAAACAGCAAGTGAGAGCAAAACGACCGAAAGATAGAATGTGTAATTGGTTGTATGACATGGTGAGGTACATCTGTGTCTCTGTACCCCCCCATCACCCAGTCCATCTCCATCATCCCTGTATCTCCGTACACCCGCTGTTGCTCAGTCCTCGGCCACTCTTAGTGAGGGTGGTGGTGAGAAACAGATTTTCCCGCCTCAGTCAGGCGACGGAGTTGAGCTGTGATTCGAGTGAATAGTGGACAGACCCCAGCGTCGTTGGAAAATCATAATGTACTCGATGAGCCCAATAGATGGCGCCTACCAGAGTCAATCGGAGTTCATCTGCAAAAAGTGGGTCAGCCATGCAGGAGGAGGAGGAGGAGACGAGTAGCAAATTGAGAGTCAACAATGGATGTACCCCAGTGTCATTGCAAGGTCTTATTGTACTCGACGAGACGAATAAATTGACCATACCAGCGAGTCGATCAGAGCTGATCTGCAAAAGTTCGAAATGGGTCAGACCTGGAGTAGCAGGATGAGGGGGAGGAGGAAGAGGAGGAGGAGGAAGAACAGTGAATCGAATGTCAATTATGGATGCACCCCAGCATCCTGGCACAGGCTCAATCTACTTGACGAGCCGAATCAACTGAGCCTACCAGCATTTCAATCAGAGTTGATCTGGACAACTTCGAAAAGGGTCTGCCAAGGAGAATGTAGAAGCAGTAGCGCAGCGAATCGAGATCTAACAATCAATATATTCTAGCATCCTTGCACAATCTCATTGTACTCGACGAAACAAATCGATTCAGCCTACTATCGAGTAAATTCAAGTTGATCTGGAACAGTTCGAAAGGGTCTGCCTGGGAGACTTGAGAAGCGGTACAGCAGTGAATTGAGAGCTAATAATGGATGTATCCTAGCGTCCTGGCACCGGCTTGATGTACTCGACGAAGCGAATCGAGTAAGCTTACCAGTGAATCAATCACGGTATATTCATATAATTTTGAACTCGTAAAGAGTCAGCAGTGGAGAACAGGCTAGCGATAAGGCTTCGCATTGCGAATCAGTACGTTGTGAAAGCCTGGGTGATGGCGGTGATGCAATTGAAGAATGGTGAAAGTAAAATATGGCTTCAGGGGTCGAAATCGTTGTCAGGGTGATGGGGACAGGCATGGCGATGGTGATGGTGATCAGGCTGCAAATACAGTTTGAGGAAATGAAATCTGGTGGCAGGGATTCAAGGTTAGTAAGAATACTCTTAAAGTGTAAAATCAGCAATGTGCAATTAGCAGAGAGATTTCACATATCAAGTGTTGCAATTGGTCATTGCAACAATGTAATAAAGCTTCCAGAAATATGATTTTAGAAAATGCAGTTGCAGCCAATGTCAGAATTATGGGAACCCTGGCTGATACCGGTTTGTGGGGTCTGGTTTCGGAACCTAATTTCGTATTTTGCTGATGCTGCTCATTTAATTGATGAGTCAGTTACAACAGTGCCCACTCATCCAGAGGGCGGGAGTTCTTTGCACTGGTCACTCCCGTTATGTATGAAGGACTCTGGTGTTATTGTTTCATCCTTGTAGCCCATGGTGCCTGCTCACTGTCCAACGCTGTGGGTTTATACTGGCATGGTGGCTCCTGCTTCACGGTTGGCCAACTATGCTGTCTTTCAGACCTCGCCCCCAGCAGGTCTTGCAATTAGTCATTCAACATTCAGCTTTGTAACTACCAGGCAAACTTCTGCAGTTCTGTGTCTGCATGCGCTGTCGCCTGTGACCTCCTTACCCTATCTTGGACAGTTCAATTACGTTTTGCAGTCTTTGACTTCGCATGATTTTATCCCATCATCTCTGTTGTTGGGATCTGGAGGTGAATAGACTCAGATGGTTGGACGTATGGCAATCATGTAGACTTTGACAACGGGTGCTGAATGTAGTTGGTGGTATTTGAACTCGTCTTGATTGACCATGTGCAATGTATCTATCCCATGTTTGGTGGTATTCGTCAATGATTGTGGAGAAATTATATCTACCCTGCTGAATTGGGCTAAAACTGATCATCCCATAAGAGAAAGTTTTCAGATGTCTGAAACACTGATAACAGTGTGAAGAAGCATACATCACAGTGTGCCAATGCATCAGAATTCAGAGCATACAGTTGCAAATCTGAATACAACTTATTTTAAAGGTATGTTGAATAGTAAGGTATTTGGTATGAACCTATGTCAATGATTCCACCAGTCTGGATGGACCCGGTCTGGGGTAGGGCTCGGTCCGGTCCGGTCTCACCGGAAGGTCGGACTGGACCGAGCCCCAGACAGGCTGTTTGGGACTGCACTGACTTGGTCTGGACCAGTCCAAACGGGATAATCTTTATCAATTTCAAAGTAGATTGAAAACAAAAGAACTGACACAGTAATCCCTGCAACCCTAACCCCCCTAGAACGTCACTTCATAACCACCCGCTGCGAGCAATGACAACAAACCCACCCACTGACTGCTTGCCAGCCCCACCACGAGAAACCCAACCATACCAAATCAAACTAGTTGACATGCATGTTGGCATGATGCTTCCAAAATTGCAGAACAGTTATATGATTTCCAAATCCATATCTTCCTCCTCAGGTCGTTCACTATCTAGTTGATCTCCTTCATCCATGACATCCAACAGTGCTTCAGTAACTACTACCTCTGGAAGACCCAGTTGACGCCTATCCCATCATTTGAGACATTCCACAGCCTGTAGTGAATCATTTGGTAGTCTATTTCGCCTGTCTGTGAGTATTATTTTGCACTGTGAAAAGAGCCTTTCCACTCCAGCTGACATTGCTGGTATGGATAGAATATCAAGCGCCATTGAGGAGAGATGTGGATATATCTGCTGCTGGGACTGCCAAAAGGTGAATGGATTGGTGATTGATGGCTCAGTTGGAGTTGAATGATATCACTCATATTCATCTACTGGTCAACTGTCAGATTTGAATCAACTTGAATCAATTGAGGGTAGAGTTACTAATTACAGTGCACTGCCTCTGTGCCTGCCAGGTTGCAAATGGAGTAACTGGAGATGGCGGAGTATCAAGCTGGCATTCTCCCTCTGACCATCCAAGTCAAGACACTGGCATGTACTTCGTTAGCCACAGTCCCTGCACTCGCGGCTTGACATCCTGCAATTGTTGTTCAGTCCATTCAAGCTTGTCCACCACCACCATGAAGTATTCCAACTTGTATGCTGGATGCAACACCTCCGCTGCAACGCAGGCACTGAGCTCATTATACCACTGCCAATACTCATCCAGGATTACAATCCCCTCTCGGGATGCCCTGCGGATATGTAGATGAAGATTGGCGTGATATTTCTGCAACACACTGGTAAATGTGGCTCGAAGGAAGTCAAGTTCTACAAGAATATTGTCCAGCCCAGAGAAATCACTCTCCATACATAGTGTTGCATAGTGAAATGGTTGCAAGATACTCACAGCATCTGCCAGTTGTTCCCAATCTACCACGGATAGTCGATCTTCATCCAGCTGTTCAGGATGGCGTGGACCGAAGACATCCACTGCATCCCCGTTTCGAATCATGCTTTGAAGCATAGAGTATCCAGTATTCCAACGGGTGGCATTGTTTCTGTGGAGCATGGTGTCTCCACCAAGTCATTTGAATTCCTGCCGCCTCTGGGGTGATGCCAGTTCATAGGTTGTGATGTTGTGTGCTTTGCCCCAGGGCCCCATTTTCCTCCACTCTGCAATTGTATCTCGGGTGACAATAAATGTATGCTGCAGTATCGTCAGATCCACCTCTCCAAACCAACATGCCTTCACTACAAGGGTATCGACATGACCGACACAGCAAAGACGGTGTTCGTGTGCGTTATTGTGATGTTCTCCAGATACCTGTTCGTCAGCCACAGCCCTAACCAGTGTATCATTGTTGCTCGCATTGTCCCCCATGATGTATTCCAATCTATCCTGTATTGCATACTGTTGCAGAAGCTCACTGACAACCCCGGCCATGTTTGCACCAGTATGAGATCCTGCAAGCAAGCGAAGTCGAATTACTGGGTTCATCCGTCTCCCTGTATGTGAAGTGAAATGCGCAATTATCCCAAGAACTGCCATTGTTTGATGGGGACTGGTCCAACCATCACAAGAAAGATGGATATGACTTACCGCTTGCGGCATGAGCTCAGCAATGCGGTGCTGTAAGACACGAACGCACTTAAGAATGAGTTACTTGATTGTAGTTGGAGACCATGGTATTTGATTCCTGTTATTGAGATACCGCAACAAGGCCTGAAACCAGTGGTCCGAGGTCACACTGAAGGGAATATTTGCACGGATGATCCACAGCAGAAGCAAGTCATCAGCTACCTTCTGACTGAATCACTGCTTATCAAACATCTTTGCCACATTTACCAAACTGGAGATAATTGGGGAAGTTGGCACTGCAAGGGAAATCTTTGTAGAATGGTGTCTTTTCAAATGACGGGCTGGCTTTGTTGTGCCTCCTGTCATCTTATACTTCATTATACCTGGTTAAGAATAAGCATCACTTGTAGTGTTTGAATTCAGATAGACTTACAGTAGGAGCACTTCCAGTACTGGTTTGTACCAGACCCTGAAATAGTACCATGCGCATGAATTGGTGAGGTCAAGCGGCTGCCTCTGTGTACAACAGTTGAGGATATAGATGAATTCGATGCATTTGAGGAAGACAGAGGATGGGTTGATGATGGGTTGGTGGAAACAGCCCGAGAATTCGAGTCAAAAGAACCAGACCCTGGTGAGAACTCAGACCCAGACTCGGATGGCAGAAAGTCTTCGCTGCCACTGAGATCTGTCACTGATTGTGATGACATGGCGATCGCTATCAATTAAAATGGAGAACAATAGAAATGGCTTCGTTGACAATGGCTGTTCATGTGAAACAGGTGGTTAAAGGTTCTGGGTAGAGACTATGCAATACATGCAGTTAGAATCTGAGGATCCCACAGAGATGGGTTGAGAGGATATTGAGGGTAGGAGGAGAAGATCTATGCGTTATATACAGCAGAAAATCTAAGGTTCTAGAGAGAAACCATTGCGAAGATGCATTACAAATCATCAGTGGCTATGAAGATGGCGAGTGACTCAATTTGAATTAGTGTTCTAGTCAGTTCACGGAGGATGTCAGTCCGCGGAGTGACTCGTCAACCTGCGTAGTAACTGGGCTCCATGAACTGACTAGTCACTTCATGGAGTCTACCACAACTCCATGAACTGACTAGTCACTTCGTGGAGCTATGGCAGCACTGAGAAAAAAGACAAAAGCTTGGTCTAATTAAGTCTGCGAGTATTTGTCTAATCACCAAGAGATGTATATATGTAACATGTACAATACATCGCTCTTTCAATTCCTGGTCTTTGATTTACTATATCTTTAAAATTGATAGAGTAGCTTTAAAAATACACTCAAAAATCGCCGAAAATCGATGTTTTTCCACAACCATTCTATCAATATTAGAGATATAATAGATTGAAGACCAGGAGGTAAAAGAGCCATGAATTGTGCATATGTCGTGTATACATAACTTTGCGATCAGAGTAAGTGTCAATTTTGTATGAGCATAATTAACATTGGTCAGTTCACGGATCCGTGATCTGACGGGTTCATTCATGGAAGGTGGGACTCCGTGAATTGACAGGTTGCTCCTCGGACTGACATTGTCCGTGAACTGACCAGAACAATTAGTCTACTTGGTGACTCAGATCTTCGGTAACCACTCTCCAGTGCACTCTAGCATCTTCGCTGGCCTTCAAGAATGTCATAGGCCTTTCAGGAGAAATCTTTAGTCAACAAGATGAGGCAGTGAAATTCGGAATGGCAAGTGGTAAGTGGTGGACAGGGGTGACTGGCGATGGCAAGTGAGCTATTGCTTATGAGTCTATTCAGTGACTCCAAAGATTACAGAGGTGACTGGTGAGTGGCAAGAAGCAGGTGGTGAGGGGTGAGATGTGCATGGTGACTTGTGAATGGGAAGATGAGTCTATATGTTAACTAAGTATATCAGTAACTCCGAGCGTATTCGGGCCGATTTGGCCCGAATGGACTGGTCCAATGCAGTCCACGCCCATTCACTCCGGGTACAAAAAAATTGGACAGTGGTCCGAGCCCAGTCCAAAAATGTCTCGGACTGGATTGGACTGGACTTGGACAGACCCGGTCCGTACTGGATAATTGCTGGACTGGTGGAATCATTGATCTATGTGCCATTGCAGCAACCTATATACACTGGTGCTTACCCTGCCTCGGCTCACAACACAGTGTTATACATTGCTACCAAGTTCATCCATCAGCTGTCGTCATCATGGACTCTCACTGCTTCTGTCAGTGTACTCAATCAAAGTCAGCAAGTATATCCTGAAATTTGTGCCATAGTTGTCTCGCCATGAATCTTATGGCAGGTATAGCAACCATGGTACAGTCCCTTACTGAGGTTACCTGATTCCTCATCCAAAATACATTGCTGTGTTCACTTTAGAACGATTTCAAGATATGTATTCAATTGCACCCGAACACCACTGACACTGAGTGCAGATTGCGCCAGGAAAAATGACCTTACACGACGCGTAACTCATAGACACGCTGATTCTGGGACGGTAATCCATAGCATATTTGTCGCGTGGCACTATGAGGTCCAATGGACCTGCGCGTTGACTTGATTCATATGAGACGCATCCGATTATGTGCGCTTGATACTATACATCATGCTGCATTCAACAAAACTGCCAAATGCACTTCATTGCACAGTCCCAAGTACGCTCTCAAGACGCTCTCACGCACACTCCCGAGCACGCTCTCATGTACACTCCCACTTGCACGCGATGACACACTCCCATCCTGCTTGACGTTACGCTCCCAAGTAAGCTCTCGAGACGCTCCCCAGTACACTCCAATTACGCTCCCATGTACACCTAAGAGTATGTTCTGATATATGCCCCCGAGCATACTCTCAAGGACGCTCCTAATTACCGGAGAGTCCTTCCCAGTGAACGATGGTGACCAGTACTACGAACTACCCCCAGCAGGCCAAGCCCACCAGTGCATAACCGAGCAATTAGTCGAACGAGCCCTATTCCAGCAGTCGGTCATGAATGCCCCAGGCCCAGACACACTGTCCTGAGGAGCCATACGCCTGCTCTGGAGGTGGAGTAAAACAAGAATCGTAGGATTAACAAAAGCGGCGGTCCAAATGGGACGTCACCCAAATGTTTGGAAGCGCGGGAGCGGGGTGGTGATTTGAAAACCACGAAAAGAGGACTACACGAAGCTAAAATCTTACGTAATAATTTCTTTCCTCAGCTGCATGGGAAATGTCGTTGAGAAAGTAGTCGCCGAGGTGCTGTCTAACGAGGCCCAGAGAAGAGCACTATTAGGTGACGGCCAGTTTGGCAGCAGAAAGACAAGATCAGCCATCGACGCAGCAGCCATCAGGGTCGAGAGAGCGCACTCGGCATGGAAAGAAGATAACATCGCGGGTGTCCTCCTAATGGATATCAAGGAAGCGTTCCCAAGCGTAGCGAGAGGGAGGCTGATCCATGCAATAAAGGCTGAGCAGATAGATGGAAACCATATACAATGGACCGAGAGATTCCTTTCAGACAGGACAGTGGAGATGGTAATCGAGGGTAACGTCCTGCACAGCCACCCCCTGGAAGCAGGCATCCCACAGGGCTCACAAGTGTCGCCGATCCTCTTCGCAATACACACTGCTGGGCTAATGAAGTGGGTGGAAGAGGGAGTCCAGGGTGTCGAAGGCCTCTCATTCGTAGATGACCTTGGATGGGTAGCAACCGGAAGGAACGTGCATCAGGTGGTCAGGAAACTCGAAGCCTGTGCAGGGGAGAGCATCAAGTGGGCAAGCAGGCGAGACCTCAAGTTCGACACTGTGACGACGGAATCAGCACTCTTCACACGCAGTAGAGGCCACAAGAAGCACCTCCGGCCAAAACTCACAGCAGATATCAAGGAGGGAGACGGCTTCGTCTGGTTCAACACGGAAGCGACAAGGTGGCTGGGAGTATTGATGGATGCCCACCTGGCGTGCAAAGAGCATCACAACCTCTGCATGAAGAACGCTAAGGCAGCAGAAGCCCGACTGCGCGTACTGATATGCATTCACGGAATCGTCCCAGAGCTGGTAAGGGCGGTTCAGGTGGCTTGTGTCCAAGCGGTTGCACTATACGGCAGCGAATCATGGTGGGACCCGAAAGAAATTGGCAGATGAGAGGATCTCCAACTCCTCATGAATCGGCAGGCCAGGTCAACCCTGGGCGCCCTGCCCACAACGCCACTCGGTCCGCTCATGAGAGATTCAGCACCGACACCTGCGTCGGTAGACCTCGACTCCAGGCAGCAACAATTCGCGGCGATGCTCACAAGTGCATGCGAAGGCTCGAAGCAAAAGGAGACGTACAACCACCCCACGTCTGGCTCACCCATATGCAGAGTCATCAAGAAAGAGCACGAATGAGGGCATGGGGCAGAGACCATGCTCTGGCCGCACCCGGACAAAGATCCGGCAGTCAAGACGGTTATATTGAGCGATGACGTGGCGGCAAAAAGAGAAGCGAAACGCTGGGCGAGTGAGAGGCAGGCCAAAGTGGGCGCGGGGGTCTGGATGTGGTTGACGGACGGATCGCGATCCAATGACGGCAGGGTGGGAGCGGAGGCCCTGCGTAAGCACAGAGATGGCTGGAAAGCATTCCGCAGCCACCTCGGCACCGGACGAATGCAGGTCTCCGATGCAGAATTGTGGGCCATACGACTCGCGCTCCAGGAGTCAGTAAAGAACAGGGACAGACTGCAGACACACCGAGTAACGAAGATTGCCGTCTTCAGCGACTCGCAAGCAGCCATTCGGCGAACGGAGCACCTGGAACCTGGACCAGGGCAGCACCTAGGGAGGTGGATTAGGCAATGCGGAAGGAATCTCCGCGAAGTCGGCATAGAGACAGAAATTCACTGGGTTCCAGGACACACCAGCATCCCCGGAAATGAGGAAGCAGATTGCCAAGCGAATCTAGCGCGAGAGGGCCGCAGAGCAGGCACAGTACGAGAGCGAATATATACCTCAGTGGCGAACAGGACCAGACGAATGTCAGAAGCAAAGGCTGCAGCAAAGGTTGAGTGGGAGACCGACACATGCAGTAAACTCCACGGCTATAGACTGAAAGGCAAAGCTCGAAGCAAGAGATCCATCCCAATGAACAGCATGAAGCCTCTACCAGCCAGGTTCTACCGACTGAAGTCCAGACTTGCGCCAGTGGGGACGTACTTAAAACGGTTCGGACACCAAGACAACAACAAATGCCGGTGGTGCGGTGGCGGAGGCAGGACGGTAGCCCCGACACGGGAGCATCTCTTCTGCCACTGCAGCCAATGGAAAGACCAGCAGAAGACACTCTGGAAAAAAGTGGGAAAAGCGACGAGATGGAGAGCGGGCAGATGCCGACCCGTGAAAGTCTCTGAGCTGCTCTCCATAGAGAAATGCGACCAAGCGGTGATGGACTTCCTGGCGGCCACTGACGTCAGGAAGTTCCCGCCCAAAATGGACGGAGCAGGAAGAGCCGGCGGGCAACGGGCGGAGGCATGAGAGCCGGCAGGCTACGGGTTGATGAACAACAGCCTGTGAGCTCTCCTTGATTTCATCTTTCTATCTTTCCTTGTATTCTATGCTGACCAGCTTGTCAGATGCCTTCTTTCTCTCTCTTTCTTTCTTTCTTTCTTTCTTTCTTTAGTGTATCAAAAGGGGACGACGGGCAGCAGGAGGGGAGCTCCGCCATCTAGCCGGCCAGCCCGTAGGCGGAGGGGATTAAGGGACTGTCATACTCTAAGTAGAGTGAATACAGTATGATTAAAACAAACAAAAAACGCTCCTAATTACACACGATGGCACACTCCCAGCCTGCTTGACTGTACGCTCCCAAGTAATCTCTCTAGGCGCTCCCAAGTACACACCGAGTACACTCCCAAGTACACACCAAGTACGCTCCCAAGTACACACCGAGTACGCTCCCAAGTACACACCCAGTACGCTCCCAAGTACACCTCCGAGTACGTTCTCAAGTACACTCCCGGGCATGCTCTCAAGGACGCTCGCAGTTGCACTCGATGGCACACTCGCAGCCTGCCTGACTACACGCTCCCAAGTAAGCTGTCAAGACGCACCCTAGTACACTCCGAGTACGCTCCCAAGTACAACGAGTAAGTTCTCAAGCACACTCCCGGGCATGCTCTCAAGGACGCTCCCAATTGCACTCGATGGCACACTCCCAGCCTGGTTGACTATACGCTCCCAAGTAAGCTCTCAAGCACACTCCCGAGAACGCTCTCAAGTACACTCCCAATTGCACTCTATGACTCACTCCCAGCCTACTTGGCTCTATGTTCCCAAGTACACTCTCAAGCAGCAAGACACTCCCAAACTCACTTCACTATATGCTCCCATGTATGGTCCTGGGTGCTCGATCGAGAGACTTGCTGAGTTGCAGATGCCAGGTACCGGGAGGCGTGAGGCTGGTGGCGTATGGCGGGCAGTGTTTGATGGGCGGCGGGCATGTGGCAGGCGGCGTATGTTGGCCGAAATCATGACGCCGGTCGATATGTTAGTCTGAACCTTATCATTAGCGTGGTCACAATTACAAGATCTCATGATGCCTCAATGTCATGGTGTTGACAATTGCAGCCTTAGATTCTGCAGGATAGGTAGACAATTGGATCTCGGGGAGAGCAGATCTCCGACTCAGTTTTCTCAGCGGAATCTGCAGCCACTTTCCCGTCGATTTTGGGCGTATGTGTGCGCATTCGGTCTGGGGCTGATGGTTATGATGTTGATGGTGATGATGGTGATGGTGATAATGGTGATGGTGCTGGTGATGGTGATGGTGATGGTGACGGTACCGAAAGCACTTAGTCAAGTAGGTTGGCTACGTCAACGTCAATGTCAAAGCATCAACAGTCTTAAGCCCTCTATTGGCCAAAGCTTCCCAAAACTTAGAGTTGAATCGGCCCAAAGATTCCTCTGGAAACCCTACTCCTGCCGAAGCTCGGCTCTCTCAAGCGTGGCTCTGAAGCAGGCTCTGAAGCAGGCTCTCAAGCAGGCTCTTAAGCAGGCTCTCCAGTAGGCTCTCAATCAGGCTTTCAAGCCGGCTCTCAACCAGGCTCTCCAGCGGGCTCAGAAGCGGCAACGAAAGATGCTCTCAATGAGTGTCAGCACCAGCGAAGCCTATCGGCTGTCAAGACTGGCTGAGGTTTGTCGACTGCCAGCCGTATATAGTCCCATAGTCCCACGCGCAGATATCTATGAAACGACTATGGATGGCAATAGACTGCGCGTCGCGCAGGGGTCCACGGGAAGCTTGCTAGGAGCTGCGCGTAGCGCAGTCTATAGTCGATTTGCACTTTTGCCGATGTGATGTTGTATAGATTGACAGTTATATAGATACTCAGATGCATGTATATATAGATTCTGCGATATATAGATACTTAGATATAGAGATATAAATAGAAACCAAAGACATGAGTTCTAGAATTATATAACAATATATTATAACTATGATTTCCTGTTCCACTAGAAGTATTCACAAACAATATACTTTGTATTTCATTCTGCTTTACAGTAGTTTGAAATACTGCTAAGGTTGTTCCCTGCATTCCAAGGTTCTTTTCAAAGTATTGGCAGTTCTTCAATTTTCTCCCTGGTTGGTCAGTAGAGTATTCAAGTTCACCTGAAGGCCACTGTACCTGTCAATTCACCTCTATGGTTTTACCTGTAAAGAATTTTGGTCTGATAATCTCAATATACTCCCAAAGACAGCTGGCAATAACAATCAATTTGGTAGATATGTCTTAGTGCACTATTGAAGTCTTCTTTAGATGGATATAGAATAAATATCACAGTGTGGTTGGAAAACAATGAATTGAAAGTATATTTGCTACCTACATTGGTAATTAGGAAATATACAAATATTGTTGACAATTTCACAACCAGATATCATCTGATGTATTTTCAATTAAAGCAAAATGTATCGAATTCAAGTACTTCTGCAGTGGAGGGTGTTACTGGTCATTGTATTTAATCACCTATGTGAATTATACAAATAGCTGAGCACACCAGTCAAAAACTATAGCAACAATCTCACATCCATTTCTGATATGAACAAGGCCTACTGGTAAATAATATACCATTCTGGAAAGTGATCTCGACATGTCTTAAAAAATTATGTTAGATTGAAACCTTCAATGTATACTGAAAGGATTACACATGATGAGCCAAATTAATCAAGCATATAGGAATACTGGGAATGCTAAGGTAAGAAATGAATCCAGCTGTATTGTCATGCACTGTACATCATACATGACTTATATCCAGGATGACTATGCATCCCCCACAGTGGATTCAGATTTTAATTATTAAAATGAACATCCAGTATCTAGAATGTTGGGTGTGATGATACAGAATTTGTATATACCAAAGAGATAGATTAATACCAGCTTCTTATATTTGAGATAATTCCTCTTCTGTTCCATTACTTTATGATTTGATTACTTGGAGAAATTTCTAAGATGAAGGTTGTGTTGCATATGGAAACTGGAATGATACTATAATTATAAGAGTTAAAAAGATGACTTTTAAGCAGCTTTTGTTGGTGTCTTATTAAAAGATTTTCAATGTTCATTACAAAACCATCAAGATAAATATCTTCAGTCACTATGTAGTAAAATATCTGGCTCCCACAATTGTTTACAAACAATCAAGTCTATATTTAGAAATTGATGTTATACTATCTAGTTTAACAAATTCCCACAGTATCTTAAAAGTTATATTGAAACTAACTGACTCAACTTGAAATAGAAACAAAAAACTGGATTGGTAGGAAATGACACTGATACATCATGACTTAAGTTGGCCTTTCTGTGTTTCATTGTATGGTGAATCACTCTGTAATAGCAATTTAACTCATAATGCTACTAACGTTGCCTGGATTATGTAAATAATGCAACAAGCAGAAATGACTGAAATTATAAAAGATTGTACAATTCAAATACACTATTAAAATAAAGTAACCTTAAGAACATTTGAAAATAACAATAAGGGTAAATAATATTCTAAATTAAAGAAATGTTTGTTCATCTTAAACAAAGTTGGAAATGAGTCAACTAGTATTTATTTAATACCATTATATAGTTACATAGAAAAGTTAAATAAAACTACATGTCTGCAAGATGGATTGTATTTGCTATAAGCATGCAGTGGTATATAAGATAAGACAGAGTAGAAAGTTGCAATTCTTAATATGAGAGTTAATTAAGTTTATATAAAAGCTGCAGCCTGCCAGTGATTCCCACATCTACTCTTATATCAGTAGTTTTAGTTGACAAGCATGGAAGCACAATTAGACTGACAGAGATAAGTCCAAGAGGATATTGAAATACTTTACATAATAATAGAAGCAGTTGGATCTGTTACAAACATAATCGACAAATCTCAAATTCAGACTGACAGTTGCCACAATTTGTCTGTATCTGTCTTTGGAGAACTGAAGTTCATTCTTTACTTTCTCCCCATGTATTAACGCAATAAATTTCACTCTATGGTACATATAATCTACTGATGGTGTATGTTTAACTTCAAAATAAATCAAAATAAGTTAACATCTGCAATATTGAAAAGCCTTTTGTATTGGTTGTAAAGGCATACGCCCATGCATGGCCTCGTAGGAAGGTATATCAGTAGATACGGTTGCAAACGTGGATGTCCATATTGCAGAGTAGTATAAAGGTAAGTAAAGTAAGATTATCGCTAGAGATCAAAGGCTCATGGCGAGCCGACTATATAAAGCGGGTATCACCCGGCACTGGACACGTCACGTGCAGCCGTGCCATTACATTGGTATAATAAAGAAGTATCTGACAATAGTGGTCTAGATTCACCACCAAATTACTGGCACTCCAATATAATAACCTTGGTAAGTCGTGAAATTGTTTCAATTAATCGTAGTATTGAAATAAACTAACACATTATTCATTCGCTTGGAAATATCAAATAGAGGAAAACACATTTGATCAAAAATCCCCACTATGTGGTTGTATTCTAAGACATGGTGAATAAGTTAATAGTATTATTAGTGAGAGAGTGAATTTCAATGTTAATTGGCTTGTTTGTAATATCTACAAAGTGTGAATTGAGATGATAATAATCGATATATCAAGATGTAGTTTGAGTGGGAATCAAATATTGTCAATAGAAGAATGAGAGTAGTACAAAGAAAGCCAAGTGCAGATGACAATGTGAGGAGATACTAAACAATTGAAGTAGTATGGATCATTGGCTGCAGAGTACTATCAAAGATCTTGTGTCATTGCTTCAGTTTCGAAGTGATAGCATGGAGATCTGTATTGCTGGATTCTTCAGAAACAGGGTAATATTGAGAGTCATAAAATGAAATGTTACAATACCTTGTAGTGGGGGTAGAATACCAGATAGGATAAGGATGTGGTTCAAGGAGTGGGGATATCGGATATTGCAGCATGATCATGTTGATCAGAGTTGTATTGGTGGAGTGCTAGATCATGTGGGAAGATTCAAATTGTACGTCAGAGTATTAGCAATGATTCCTTGAGTGGCCTACTCACTGGATATCTAGAGATGTTGTTTGGTGTTTGAGAATCCCATGTTCTATAATCTTTACATCTTCTCGTATATATCAAAGCAATTGATGACCATGACAATGCTTTCTGGCTGTTGTATGGTTTCTGCATGTGAACTTCAAGCTCTCCATTCAAGTCCTGCTATCACACTATTGATTTCAACATCACCTATATCTGATTCCATCTGTTACACTAGAATGAGTCCCTATACAATATACTTGGGATTAGATGTATCTATAACCCTCAACAGGGTCTAAACATAGTGCCCCACATTGCTCCCTATTCTGTTGTGTGTATTCAACAGCGAACCAATATTGAACAAATATTGTCAATGATTGCATCGACATCCAGACTTCAGGGTAATGGACATGATTGTCAGCAGTACAGTCTTTGATCTCATTACTGGATCGAAGACGTCCAACAGTAACTGTACATCAGATCGATTTGAAATGATGTTGCCAGAGTCCCTACTGTGTATTGTATACCGGAACCTTCGAATGGTTGAGATTGTTCTGTCACTACACTTGCCATCATGGAGGAATCTTCAGAACTTAATATTTGGGAATAGGGGAGCATTTCCTCCCTTTGCAAGTCGAATTGGACAGAAGCAGTCTGAGATGGCACAGGAATTTATTATTCATGATTGAGTGATTGGACAACACTGCAACAGGTAATTGGGAGAGTATCTGTGATTGCTTTGTAACCCCAAGAATTCCTGTAATTGCAAAAGACACCACCACACCAATACTACCTTCACATAGGGACGTGTGATCGCAGCAGCAACAGCAGTACACAGTGCAGGAGTTCTGGTAATTGTGGTTATATTGCCAACTCACACCCCCTCTGAAAGTGACAGACATAACTGGCACTGGGACCTGAACCTCATTCCCTTCTATGTCAGAATCCAACAACTGAGAGAGGGTGGTACCAGTGTCAGGCAAGGATAAGGAATGCATATACAGACTAACTTCAGTGGAAAAAGCCACCATTGGGTGCAAGGAACTCAAGGAGTAATTTGGGGAATCACAGGAGATTAACTTGAGGGTGGCACAGTACACAGAGCCAGGTAAAGTGGTACAAACTGTATGCAATCAACGTTTGTAGATAAATTCACTACAGAAAGAAGTCATTTAGTTGAATGTAGAACACTTCCGATACCCAACTTGAGACCACTTGGAATCAACAACAGGAAGTTGAAGTTGACACCTGAGTTGATGGAGTCCACCTATGACTGCAAGATTGTCAGAAAACCACTGCTGTTCTGCAGGAGCTGGTGGCTGTGATGAAAAACACACAAGCAACTGGAGACAAGGTTAGTAATTTCAGATTGTAGTTAGCCAATCCCTGACCCTGGCAGCAAGAGTGGCTCTGGCTCCTGTCCCAAGCCAGGAAGAAAAGGGCTAGAAATTTCGTAACTTCTTGGACATGTCAGGGACAGATCAAATGCAGTAGAGTGGCTGGATTCGGCAACCATGGAATATTACTTACCAGATGTAAGGAAGCAGTCCTGTAAGGAAGTCGAAGATGACGTGCACATATACCAGTTCAAGAGTAGTTGGCAGGGGTGAGATCCTGTGCCACAGTAGGACAGGTAGAATGCAAGTGGAGGGTGACTAAACTGATTTTGTTCCACTCATGGACTCAGCTTTTGTGGACCTCAATAGGGTAGCTATGGCTGAGTGCAACATAGGGATGATTACCCAAAAGATTAGTTAGTTCTCTCAGTACTAATCTGAGTTTCATGTTACAGCATCTGACTTTCACAGGAATCCTTTGCCTCTCCACATTGCCCAGATAATCGGAGAATAAGAGCATATGATATAATCAGTCAAATAGAATGAGATGACCCATTACCTGTGAACAAATGTTGCAATCTGCCAGGACCGGGAAAACATGATTCAATAGTAACTAGCAGTACAGGCTAGTGAGAAGGTTGCATCTGGGAGAGATTTCACCTCTGCCCCAAATCAGCAAGATGTAAAGTAGTCCAGAAGCCGCGCGCAAACCTCCCAGATACTCCGGCAGCCCTCACCTGTGCTTCTAAGTACTTCCACATGCTCCCAGGCCCCCCTGGTGCTTTGCAATGTGCTGCCAGACTCTGCAAGAGCATTCTCTGGTGCTTTTGAAAGCACCTGCAGTTATGGAAGTGCAGTCAGGATGCTACGAGATTGACCATTAGGATAGTCAAATTTTGGAGCTGCTGAGACCTCTGGGCAGGTCTGCTGGAGATTTCGAGAGCAGCTGGGACCTCAGCGCAAGCTCTGCAGGTGACTTGGTGCCATATTCTCACACCAGTGGATCATAGTGTTCCAGAACCACAAGGCATTTCGTTTATCATATTTGTGTTTGGTACAGTCATAAGATTCACTACATTGCAAGATGGCATGTATTATCTAAGTCTATATATATATATACATACGGACATACATGGGTAACAGAGATAGACTGAGCAACAGGGGGTATACATTTGGGAGACCACGGGGTAGATAGCCATCACATCATGTCATCTCATCACATACCATCATATCATACAACGAATTACAAACTCTATCTTTCCCATCTTTTGATCTGACTCGCTCATTCTGAGATATCGTGGATCCTCATGGCCGCGTAGTTTCATATCTTCTCACCCTCTTCCTATGCTCCTCCAGCGAGAAATCCTGTTTCTCAAGAATTCCGTTCGGATGCCATGCAAGGTGCACTGGAATGTTTTTGATGGGTTGTCTGCCATCTAGATCCAATGTTTCACCACATCGCGATCAAGTGAACTTAGAAATGCACCCCGAGGCCGTGATTGGGTAGGGTTGGAGATGCACTCAGACACCGTGATTGTGCGAGTTTGCACATACACATGGAGGGCAGAATTGTGGGACTTAAGAGATACATTTGGAGGCTGTGATCGAGTGTGTTTTGAGATTCACTTGAAGGCTGTGATCGAGCGAGTTTGAAGATGCACTTACAGGGCATGTTCAAGCGAGTTTGGAGATGCACTTGGAGGCTATTATAGAGCGAGATTGGAGGAGTACTTGGAGGCAGTCAATCTGGAGGTGGTAGTTCAGGTGGGAGGTGCAACGGGAGCTGAGACTCGGTTCATTGGTTAACTCCTACTTGGAGAAATGTAGAAAATTGAGTACAACATGGTCTGCCGAGAGACTGGCGGTGAGCGGCAGACAGTGGATGTTGGGATGATGCAGTATGTGGTGTAGGCAGTGCTCAGCATATGCTGTTCTCGGTGTATGCTGTACTCGGTGTTAACTCATGATCAGGGCATCGAGCGATAGATAGGGATGACCTAAATTCCTGATGTTACATGATGGTAGAGTCCTGATGTTAGGTGATGGTAGAGTTGAGGACGAGAAAGAGAGAGATGAGAGGAGACGGGATGAATCATCATGAGAAACTGGGACTTGAGAAACTTTCGGGTGCAAGTCAATTTAACATCCCCGATCAGGCAGGTATGAGTCCCGAACCGGTGCGTCATTCCGCCAATACATGGTCTTCCCAACCCAATGAGACATGACGTACCCCTGATATCTCATATCCGCTCGTATCCTCCACATCATTCTCAGCTGCATCCCCCATCTCTCTCTTTCTTGTCCCCAACTCTAACATCATCACAGAACACAAAGTTAAGTCCACCATCTCGATGGCTCCATGTCATGATCATGAGTTGACACCGAGTACAGCATACACTGACTACAGCATCCACCCATGATTGTTTGTCTTCCCTGCATTGTCATCAGTACGAGTTGACCCATGAATGTAGCTTCAGCTTCCGGCGTACCTCCCTACACAATCGACTGTCCTCAGCGAGGTCTCCAGGGGAACTCAAAGGTAAAGTCACCTTGTCACATTCCCGCGGTAGCAAGTTAACTAACTGATGAATAGAGTCTCAGCACCCGGCACGCCGCTCTTCGACCACCTCCAAGTACTCATCAAATCTCGCTTAATCATGACCTCCAAGTGTATCTCCAAACCCCCTCGATCACGGTGTGCAAGTGCATCTCCAAACTCGCTCGATTACGGCCTGCAAGTGTATCTCCAAACTCGCTCGATTACAGCCTCCAAGTATATCACCAACCTCCCACCATTTTGTCCTCAAAGTTCACTCCATCATGGCCTCCGAGTGTATCTACAAACTCGCTCGATCACAGGCTCCAAGCGCATCTCTCAAGTCGCTCGAGTACAGCCTCCGAGTGTATCTCCACACTGCAGCGTTCACGGCCTACGAGTGTGTCTCCAAACTGGCCAGATCACTGCCTCCAGGTGCATCTCCAAACTCGCTCGATGACGGCCTACAAGTGTTTCTCCACACTACCTCGATTACGCCCTGCACGTTCTCACCATCGTGACCTCCAAGTGCATCTCCAAACTGGCTCCATCACGGCCTCAGCGTGTATCATTGAGTTCACTCAATTGTTATATTCAGGGGCACATTGAATTGCTCTCAAGCACCGCCTGCAGCCAGCCCAGATATACCGTGTATACAAGGGTAGCGATATAGATACATAGATAGCTTGATACATAGATGAGAATAAAAACTGATTACATGAGTTTTAACAATTGTTGAACGATAAGTAGTAGCTATGATTTTCAGGCAGACCAGTAGCATTCCCAAAGAAGATGTTGTTTTTCCCAGACTGCTCTACTGAGATTCAAGGCGCTCCCAGACTTGACACTGGCGCTCCCAGGTGCTCCACGGTGCACCCAAAGTACCCTCCTGCGATCTGACGGGTTCCAAAACCTATCACAATCGGTCCCATCATATTACTGTTCCTGTCACCAGAGACCTCAGTTACTCTGAAGGCCTGCCAGAAGGCCCTCCTAGGGCCTGATACTCCCCTGAAATTAACTCCTCTAAGTTTACACCCCACATCCTCTCAGACACTGCTGGAGGCTTCCAGTGCCTAAAATACATTTTGCGGATGCAGAGAAGCAGGATGCAAATGCCTCACCAAATCTTCCCGGATTGATTCGGCCAAAACGGAAGTCACTGAGACCGGGTACAAAGGTGTTACTAACAGTCAATGGAAGGGAAAGGAGGAGGAATAAGGGAATCAAGAAAAAGTAGAACAAAATACATCAATATGATTCACCAGCTTCTTTCTGGAGCTTGACCAAGAGTGTCATTTACAGATATATTATAGGCGAATGGTCAGCAGTCGCTTGTGAATATTGGTTGATAAACAGCTGTATTGCGGGCGCAATGAATGATTTGGCAACATATACATATTTTAATAGTATGAGAGCAAACTGTGGAAGAATATTAATGGGCTTGGCTTTGCCACAGAGCCGGGTCTGAAGCTTTCAGAAAGACAACCACTATGTTCAAAACATTCTGAAAACAATTATCGATGCCAGCAGATGTTGAAAGGGCAATACATTAACCTCAGCGTCAATGGAGAGTCAATTATTTTTGGTCTTGAAGTATGTTAATTGAATAGTGAGTTGGTCACTGTTATGCATAACCGATGGATTGGCAGATTTCATAGGCAAAATAGAACGCAACACAAACACTGCCCCATTGGGAGAAAGAATGTCAATGGAGCGTTAATGATTATGTGCTGTGCATCTAGCGTAATCTAAGTTCCGATGGGTTGCACACATCCATTGATGGGATATGGGCATTCTTTAGAGGCACAAACGACAGCGACACGCTCTCTACCACATCCAGAAAAGGAACCTCATCATAGTATCAACAATGTTTGGTCTTCCATATTTGGTAATCAAGACATTTTGTGGATATTTGAGCACATAACAGAACTATTGACTGCCTTGATAGGCAAAAATACAATATATCAATGGAACAACACAGATTCCAAAATAATCGATATCGCACACTGCAAAACATGCACACATACATTATTGGCTGTTGAATTGGTGATTTTGATAAGATACTAATATCAACTGCGAAACAAGAGCATTATATGAATATATAGGTGGACCTGCTGGGCAACCGGGTGTAAACTCGCCCAATTTGGACTGGTTGGCAGATTTCCATCGAACAGTACGAGAGTTGACAGTTCTGGTGAATTGAGAACCGGCACCGCCAATTTGGCAATGGTTTTGTTGGGTCCCTGACCCGGACCCAAAGGGATAGTCCAGAACCACTGGTAACATGAAATGATGGTCGGCAAAACGGATAGGGACCATATACTATGAGCGGAGAGCTTTCTCTCAGAGTCAGAGGTGGTGATGATAATCGTGTGCAATGCGAAGGAAAGACAACCAATAGATGCAGGGGTCCTGCAATGCTCACCTGTATCACCAATTCTCTTTGCGATTTACAGTTCACGATTGAGCAAATGGGTGCAAGAGAGGGTATTAGCAGCCAAAAGGCTTTCCTTTGTGGACAACCTTGGCCGGGTGGTGACAGGACACCCTGCCAGTGAGATTGTCACGATACTTGAGAGATGTGCCGCCCAGAGGATATAGTGGGCAAGTGGAGACGGGCTACAGTTCAACATTGCAAAACCCGATGCAGCACTATACACGTGCAGATGAGGACACAACAAACGCCTCCGGCCAAAGCTGCCACCGCAGATAACAGTGGGGGACAGGGTCATACGATCCGAGAAACAGGTGACATACTGGCTGGGGGTCGGCAAAGAAGCCCACCTGACGTTCAATGAGCAGCACAACGAATGCATCCGGGGAGGCAGGTCAGGAGAAGCCAGTCTCCGAACCCTTACAAAGACGTACGGGGTTGTTCCAGAGAGTTTCAGGGTTGGCTAAGTGGCATCGGTCCCAGCGGTCGCACTATATTGTAGCGACCTCTGGCGGGATCCCAAAGGAGTTGGCAGACCAGACGACCTCCAACTCCTGCACAATCGACCAGCCAGGTCCCTCTTGTGCGGGCTGCACATATCCCTACGGGGTGCACACATGAGAGACTCAGGGCTGAAACCCGCACGTGTAATCATTGACTCCAGATGATGGTGATTCGCAGTGCGACTATCAGACGCATGCAGTTGCAATCTACAAGCGATACACCACAACCCCTGAACCGGTGCACCGATATGCCGAGTAGCCAAGGACAAGTCTGAGCATGGCTGGTCTACCAACAGCCTAAATTGGCTGGCCTAAGGTGAAGAATCAATGTTCAGGACTAGTGTTGGCAACGGGTCTGGGTAACCCGCCAGCGGTCCGGGTTCAGACCGCAAAAACGGGTCGGTTCGGTTCCTGACCCGTCCAAAAACCTGACCCGCTGACTCTTGGCGGGCCAAATTCGGACCTGTACCCATCAACCTGCGGGTTTCGCCGTGTTTGCCTGGACCCGTCGGTTCCAATCTCCGGTTCTGCGTCTCGGGTTTCACATTCATGGTTGCATTCAGATATGCTACTGTTGATCGAAAAATATTGACATTGGTAAGTCAATGTTCATTTTCGACGTATTAGCCGCCTTGATGTTCAAAACAAGCATACTCATGCACCCAACCACATCCTGCAAATGAGCGTTAACAGAGCGTCAACAGAACGTCAACACAGTGTCGACGATATTTGGTCTTGCAATCTGTTTTGCCTATTAATGCAGCCAATAATTCCTCTATGACTGACTGCAACCTATCGGAGGTGTGATTTCCAAGGATGCATGACCAAAAATCATTGACGCTCCGTTGATGCTCATTTTCATGATGGGGCAGGGAGGGTATTGCAATCTGTTTTGCCTATAAAGGCAGCCAAAAATTCCTCTATGACTGACTTCAACCTTTCGGAGGTGTAATTTAGCAGAACACATGACCAAAAATCGTTGACACTCATTTTCATGATGGGGCAGGGAAGGTATTGCAATCTGTTGTGCCTATACAGGCAGCTAATGATTCCTTTATGACTGACTACAACCTAACGGAGGTGTGATTTCCCGGGACGCATGACCAAACATCGTTGACGCTCCGTTGACGCTCATCTTCATCATGGGGCAGGGAGGGTATTGTAATGTGTTTTGCCTATAAAGGTAGGCGAAAATTCCGCTATGACTGACTACAACCTATCGGAGGAGTGATTTCGCAGGACGCATGACCAAAAATTGTTAAGGCTCCGTTGACGCTCATTTTGCCATGGCTGTATCCGCAATATGTGTTACGGGGGTATTAAGCCACGTTTCAATAAACCAATTTATATAACTTAATTACAGCCGCCTAACTAAACTTCTTTTTCTTTCCTCGTCTTATCCTAAGACTCAACCTCTTGTCCTT
>Ga0307515_10004237_pt1 | contig 29785 bp, 31 predicted proteins | sample 17_EM_MG_FD_194513 | JGI IMG/M metagenome (GOLD analysis project Ga0307515, IMG submission 194513) | Populus trichocarpa ectomycorrhiza microbial communities from riparian zone in the Pacific Northwest, United States - 17_EM | ecosystem: Host-associated > Plants > Roots > Unclassified | place... | reverse complement strand
AGTCATCCTCTGCGCCCGCTCCGTGCCGTCTCCATTCATTTGGGCGGGAACTTCCCGACTTCAGTAGCCGCCAGGAAGTCCACCACCGCTTGATCGCATTCTTCCGTGGAAAACAGTTCAGAGACCTGTCGCCGGTGCTCCCCGGTGCACCTGAAGGCCACTGCATCGGTCCAGTAAACTCTGGGATTTGACCACCCTGAGATTCTGGTCCGACAACTCCCAGACACTCCCAGAGGCTCCCAGAGACAAAAATGCGTTTTGCTGATGTATGGCCGCTCTATCACCGTGTTTCCGCTAGCGTGTCGGGCCAAGTTCGCCTGACGGTCGGCTTCTTCGTTTCCAGGGATGCCGGAGTGTCCCGGGACCCAGTGAATCTCGGTTGCGATGGCGTGGGCGAGGAGAGCGTGCGGTCTTTGATTGATCCGCCTCACTAATCGCTGCCCCGGGCCCGGCTCTAGGTGTGCCGTTCGTCGAATTGCGGCTTGTGAGTCGCTAAAGACTGCCACCGTTTTCACTCCATGCCTTTGCAGTGTTTCTCTTCTCTTGACCGTCTCCCCGAGCGCGAGTCCAATCGCCCACAGCTCGGCATCAAAGACCTCCATACGTCCAGTGCCCAGATAACTGCGGCGGGTCCTCCATTCATTCCCGTGCTTGCACACTGCTGCTGCTCCCACTCGGCCGTCGTCAGAGCGTGATCCTTCTGTCCACCACATCCAGACTCCCGCCCCGACTCATGCAGGGCTTTGATCGAGGACCGAATTTACTTCGGCGCTGGGCTTCGGGGATGAGCTTGCTCACATAGGAGCCGAATCGTCGCAGGTGGTGAATAGGGGCTTTGTATGATATCTTGTTGCCAGCATCATCGTGGGTGGTCTTGCCAAAGGCATGGAGCATCTCGTAGGGAGTAGAGAATGGACCGCATACATCTGAGTGTACAAGCTGAAAGGGCTTCGAAGTGCGCTGGACCTTGACTCGAATGAACTTTTGCGTTTGCTTGGCCTGGATGCACACGGTGCACATTGAATTATCGTTCGTGTATTCGGGGATGAGAGATCGCACGGAGGTGGGGTGCATGGGGGCAATGCGGCAATGCCATAGTTTTGACTGTGAGATAGTGAGAGCTTTTCGAGTGGACTTTGACTTCGTGGCGGCGATTAGTGGGCTTGTAACGGGAGACGAAGGTGTGCTCGGAGGTGCGTTCGAAGATAGACTCGTAGGTGCGACGGTGAGTATACTTCGTGTTTTCTTACTCCGAGTGGACATGGCGATTGTGGGTGCGGCGCGTGAGCTCAAGGATTGACTTGCAACTGTGCTTGAATCTGTGCTCGAATGCGTGCTTGAAACTGTGATCGGAGGTGTGCTTGGAAGTTCATCCAGGGTTGATGCTGTATGTGCGCTTGCTACGGTGGGAGATATGAAGTAGAGATCATTGACACGATGACCAGTGATTGTAATCGGTAATCGTGGCGATGATATAGAGCATTTGCCGCCACCAAACGTGACTATAGATCCGGCGGAGTCGAGTTGATTAACGGAGAAGAGTGAAAGACGGAATGTAGGTGTGTAAAGAGCATCGATCTCGTAGCCCGAGTTCAAAGGGCATAGGCTTTTTTTTGTTTTATTCATACTGTATTCACTCTAATTAGAGTTTGACAGAGTCTATAAACAACACCTCCGCCTCCGGGCAAGCCGGTTAGATGGCAGAGCTCCCACCTGCTGCCCATCGTCCCCTTTGACAAAGGAAAAACTAAAGATTGAACCAGAACAAAAGAGATCAACAAAAGAGAGACTACCCCCGATCTAAACACCCTTACTCCTCCGCTTGCTTTGGCGGGAACATCCCGACGTCAGTGGCGGCCAGGAAGTCCATCACCGCTTGGTCACATTTCTTCATGGAAAACAGCTCAGAAATCTGCACATGTCAGCATCTGCCCGCTTTCCATTCTGTAGCCTTCCCCACCGCCCTCCAGAGCGCTTTCTGCTGGTCTTTCCACCGGCTGCTGTGGCGGAAGAGATGTTCCCGCGTCTGTAGTGTCCCGCCTCTGCACCACCAGCATTCGTCGTCCTCTCGGTGTCCGAACCGCTTTAGGTACATTCCAGTTGGTGCATGCCCGCTCTTCAGTCTGTAGATCCTTGTTGGCAGTGATGTTACGCTTGTCATTGGGACGGGTCTCTTGCATCCGGCTTTGCCCTTCAGCCTGTAATCGTAATGTTTGGAGCACCTGTCAGGCTCCCACTCTGCCTTCGCCGCCGTCCTCCGGTCGGAGATCCATCTGGCTCTATTCGCGGCCGAGGTATATATTCGCTCGTGTACTGTGTAGCCTCGGTCTACTCGTGCCTAGTTTGCCTCGCGGTCAGCCTCTTCGTTCCCGGGGATGCCCGAGTGTCCCGGGACCCAGTGGATCGCGGCTTCGATGCCGTGGGCGTGGAAGGCCCTCGCATGCTCGTAGATTGCTCTTGCTAGTTGTTGCCCTGGCCTTGGGTCCGGGTGTGCCGTCCGTCTGATAGCTGCCTGTGAATCACTAAACACTGCCACTGCCGTGACTCCGTGTGCTCGCAGCGCGTCCGCTCTTGCAACCGACTTTCGGAGTGCGACTCCAATTGCCCAGAGTTCAGCGTCAAACACCTCAATTCGTCCCCTACTGAGGTGGTAGCGGAAGTTCGTCCAGCCATCTCCGTTTAGGCACACTGCTGCAGCTCCTACTCTTCCATCGTCCGTTCAAGATCCGTCCGTCCACCACGTCCAAGTGCACGATCCTGCCTTGGTTTCCTTTCTTCTTGCCCATAGCTCGGCGGCTCACTTGGCCGCGGCGTCTCCTTCCAGTATAGTGATGTTGACCGCTGGCTCCTCGCCCGGGTCCGGCCAGCACATCGTCTCTGCTCTGCGGCCGCGCGCGTGCTCTATCTTGGCCACTCTGCCTACCGGTGCACCCGGTGTGCGGTGATCGTAGAGCTGTGTCGACTTGGAGACTTCGCACGCGCTTCCTGGCCTTGCCACGAATCATTGTTGTCTAGCGTCGAGGGCCACCGCCGCAGGTGTGAGCCCTGAGTCTCTCATTAGCGCACCTCTCGGAGTTGTCGGCAGCGCGCCCAGGGTTGACCTGTCAATGGGCATTGGTCTGTGTAGTTTCTTGAATGACTTGAAGGAGCTGTGGCTGTTGCACATATGGTGAGAGGCCCCGGAATCGATGACCCAAGTCATTTGGGCGGAGGAGGTGGCGAGAGCATGACCGGATAGTCAGATGAGATCTCGATCTCCGGTGGTGGCTATTGGAGCTGTGCCTTTGGGAAATCTGTTTTGTGTTTCCTTCCCTCGTTTGTAGTGAATGCTGTTGGGTCTGATATGGCCTGGGATCCCGCAATGGTTGCATACTTTCTCGTTGCTTCCTGCAGCATTGTCTCCTCCAGCTCTGTCATTTCCACAGGAATTGCTGTTTCCACTCTGAGCGTGTTTCCGTCCTACCATGCCCACGCCCACGCGTACAATAACCTCCGCTTTATAAATTGAGCACTAGGCCGGCCGATGCATCTGCGATGTCAGTCGTGGGGGCCGCTTTCTCTTCGTCCAATCGACTGGCATCCATGATATACCGTGATGTGGGAGGCGGGACATATCGCTGGCAATATTCTAAAACGGCGCATTGAGTCAACAACAACAATAGCAATTGGAAAACGGACAGCGGCAATTGATTTTTAATGTCGAATTGACCCCGGAACGAGCTTCCCAGCACCTTCTGGACCACCGGAGGAGAGCACGCACAAGAATCCACGCAATTGAGTGGATTCACTTAAAGTCTTGGCGGAAAACGCGATTGACCCGACGCGTCGGCCAACCAGCAAAAGACGACCAGGACTACCGTAGAAAGGAGGTTTGCCTCACAGAAGTTAATACCGGAGTACGAGTAAGCGAGAGGAGCGACCTGGTCATGGGAGAAGCTGGAGACGGGAGCAGCGACGCGCCTATGGATATGGCGATGCGGATGGCGACGGCGGTGACACCCATCGCCGCAGAGACTGCGGGCGCATCCACAGTTGAGCCGAGGGAGAGAAACAAGAAAGGAACTCGGAGAACGAGGAGCGACGCCCCGGCGACCGCCTTTGCCCCCGAGGACTGGAGGAGCTGCATCGAACCAGCAGCTCAGCCACAAGCCCGCGAACTAGCACAGCTACACCGAACCATTGCAAAGTTGGCACACATGCTGGAGACGCAGAATGCACTGAAGGAGGCGCAGTGGCGAGGGATGACAAAGTGGTTGGAAGAACCAGAGGAGAAGCGTAGTGTTAGCAACGGGTCCAAATTCCCGGGTCGGTTCCGGTTCCGGTTCCACCCGAAACCGGACCGTGGCAACGGGTCTGACCACACGAAAAACCCGGCCCATTGGAAATGGGCCGGTTTTACCACCAAAAACCCGGCATTTCAACATCACAACTTTGCCTCCAATTAAGTATTTGAGTTCTGATCGTATCGTGACATGATCAGTACGTAGATTGTGCAGTTCTAGCCGCTCTTTCACCTCCCGATCTCAGATTTGCGATCCAACCAATATTCGTTGAGTCGCTATCGAAAACCCGCATATTTCGCATCCAATTTGCCCTTATTTCACAGCCACTCAACGAATATCAGTCTGATCGCAAATCTGAATGCTGGAGGTGAAAGAGCTCGTAAAACTGCACAATCTGCGTATTCATGATGTTATGATACGACCAGAACTCAAATACTTAATTGCAGCCAAAGCTGTAGGAACCGTAAAGTTGGAACCGCGATCCGGTTCCAACACGGCCAAAAACACACGGTTCTATGTCCGGTCCGGGTAACAAGCCCGCCAAGACAAACAGGGTCGGGTTTTTGGACGGGTCTGGAACCGAACCGAACCGTGTATCCGGTCCAAACCCGGACCCGTTGCTAACACTAGAGAAGCGTGATGCGTACCACCAGGATGAATTTCTGTGGGGCAAGGGCATCACGGACATGGTGGCAAGAGTGGTGGCTGCAACAGAACGCGACCAGAGAGAGGAAAGGAAATCGGACACCGAGGGTGTCGGTCTGGATGCCTCGATACACGCAGACTTGATGCAGACAGGGGGACTGAAGAAGCCGGAGGAGCGCAAACAGCCGCAGCCGGGAAGGCAGCTCAAATTAAAGCCAAAACCAAACCCAAAGCCGAACCCAGCACCAACACCAACACCAACACCAACGCCAATTCCAAGAGCCGCATCGACGTCGAAAGGGGTGACGACATCAGTGCCGACACCGACCCAACGATGTGTGACATCCCCACCGTGAAACCAATTGAAGCTGGCCAGCCCAGCCCCAGGCCGGACAACAGGGTCGAGCATGGCAGACAGACGCCTAATTCTAAGGAGAAACGAGAGCGTGCCACTCCCCAATAAGATGGACCAAGAAGTTGCGTCAGCGATCAACATAGCGCTTGTCCACCAGCAGGCCCCTGCCCACATTACGAGCATGATCGAATGGAGGAATGCCATGGGCACGATCACGGCAATCACGCAACAGAATGCGACAGCGGAGATGGCTCTGCGGTACCGCGACTTCCGCTTCACAGCAGCGAGGACAGTCGACAAAGGAGTTGTTGATGTCAAAGAGAACAAGTCTTCGGGAAGGCTAAACATTCTGGCAGTACCTCTTGTGCAGTACATGCGAAAAGGCACAAAAGGCCTTCGGAAGATACCACATGAATTTGAAGCGGAGAACGATGGCATAGGGATCCCCACCACGGTATGATGGTTGGCGAACCCCGGCACCATCAGGGAGGAGAGGCAGAACAGAGAAATCGCCGCATCATCGGTAGTTTTTGTGGTAAAGGGAAGCAAGGTGACACAGAGATTGATCAAGAAAGGCATCAAGGCGGCAGGAGTTTCGTACCGAGTCGAGGCGTTGTGGTGGGAAAACGGCTCCCACCACTACAAAGCCACGCAATTGAGTGGGTACGTGACTGGGTTAGGGTTATCGCGGCTCTGCATCACGCCATCGACAAAGTTGAAAAACCTTCGCTGGACGGCATCCGACACCACGACTCAGAGAGACCAATCACGTACCAATCATCATCTCATCTCTTTCCTTCTTCTCTCTTTTGTTTCTTAGTTCTAGCCAATCAACTATCTCGCTGCGGCTACTCCCTCCCTACGCTCCTCGAAACGAAACCTCCATTTTCGTAGCTTCCTACGGAAGCTACCGTGTGCGATCTCCTGATCCGGGATTTCCGCCTCAGCGTTCACCAACGCGGGCCCTGACAATAGGTGTGAGATCTGCTGTGGATGGGGCCACATACAGAACAAGTGCGGCAACACACCCAAGTGTGGCTGCTGCTCAGGCCATCACCGGACAAGCGACCACAAATGCAATGTGCTGGGAAGTAGGGCATAACAGGGCTCACTCTGCGGCCACACACTGGAGATGTGCCCAAATCGCAAAGGAAATCTTATTGCCTTCAGCAGCAGGTGCGTGAAGAAGAACAAAGCCGCCAAAGCGGCTCCGCAAACCACAAAAATGGGAATACCAGCACAAGCTCCCACGGATGAATCTATGGACATGTCAATGGGGACGAACATTCATCCTAGGCTGAGGGGAGCGGCAGCAGATGGGGTAAGCGAAGAAGAGGAGATGGCGGATGTGGAGGAAGAGGAGGCAACAGGGGAGGCAAGAGACGTCATGATGACTGAGACTGAGATTGCATATATGACCGCGACTGACACTGACACTGAGACTGAAGCGGGAGCCCTGGCTACCATTGATTAGAGTGATCTAGCGCAATGGTGCAAGGTCGTACGAGTGGACCACGGCTGCGTTGGAGACGGGAGTCGAACCCACGGTGGACGTCATGTGCTTGGAAGTGCCACTCAGAGAAAGAGGTGGTGTTGGGATCAGACATTCAGCATACGAAATAAGCAAAAGAGAAGGAGTTTCGAAGGCAATATGTGAGGGGAGCAGTCTGGTGGTGGATAAGCGGATGGACCTAAGTATAGGTGCTAACGACGACGACGTTAATGCAACTGACAGCATGAGGAAGGGAGAGACAATACCCAGGATAGTCAATGTTTACAATCAAAGAGACGTGCAGTCGGGAGAGTGACCAGCACAAAAGGTGAACTGGCAGAAAGGCATTCGGCAGGGCGGCACTGTCCTCACAGGAGACATCAACACCTGCGGCAGCCGATAGGACGCGAGATTCCCCGGCCAGCGAAATTCTGCCTTCTGGTTTGCAAGTGATTGACGAAAATCCACTCGAGATCGGAAATGACAACTGTTCCACCCACCACTGGGCGAGAGAGGGCTAGGAAGGCACGTCGGTCATCGACCCGAATTTAGCAAATCGACCACTAACAAAATGGTCCATACTAACCGATTATCACACCACAGGATCCGACCACAAAGTTATAGAATGGGGGGTGGGAGTGGACAGGCAAGAGGAGGCGGGCCACAAGAGGGTAATAGGGTGGGATTTAGCTACAATGACGGAGATGGATGCGGAGGCAGCAAAAACGCTGAGGACGGAATTAGCGATGGAGAGAGCTCACATGGATGCAGAGTGTTCAGAAGTTGAGGTGGAGCAGGAGGCCTCATGGTGCCAGGAAGCAATAAGCAGCGTTCTTGACGCCACGGCAAAGAGAATCAGGATCTGCGCCAAATCAAAGGGGTGGTGCAATGCTGACCTCAAGGAAAGATGAAAGGCAGTTGGAAGAGAGACAAGAAGAAAATGAAATTTGAAAGAGGCCGCCAGGGTGATGGCTGAGCTCCCGGAATCGATTTCGCAGTCCAAGAGCCGAATGTGGAGTGACTACATGCAAAACCTCAGGGGTGCCGAGGTGTGGACAGCAGCACGATATGTCAGCCGTCGGGCGGGTGGAACCATGGAAGCCCAAACAGATAGACGAGGCAAGCTAGCGTAACACAGCCGTGGAGGAGGAAGAGATGTAGCGACACGAGTCTTTTCCGCTGAACGATGACACCCAGTACTACGAGGTACCTCTAACATGAAGCGCAAATACACGCATCACCGAGCAAGCAGTTGAGCAAGCCCTATATTCTCAGTCAATCAAAAAAGCACTGGGGCCAGACATGCTGTGCTTTGGCGCCATACAGCTGTTCTGGAAGTGGGACAAAGAGACGATCATGAAGCTGACGAAGCCAGCCAGTCGCAGGGGAAGACACTCAGCTATATGGAAGGAGGCTACCGGAGTGGTGATTTGCAAGCCTGGCAAAGACGACTATACAATGCTGAAGGCTTAGTACTCGTTATCTCGCCTAAGCTGCATGGGAGCAGTGGTCAAAGAAGTGGTCGCAGAACTAATGTCAGAAGTGGCTGAGGGGAGAGGGCGACAGCGCGACGGACAATTCAGGAGCAGCAAACGACAGTCAGCCATCAATGCAGCCATCATTATGGTTGACGGAGCTCATGCAACCTGCACAAATGGCCAAATCACAGGCATGCTTCTCATGGACATTAAGGCTGCCTTCCCGAGCATGGCAAAAGGAATGCTGCTCGACACTATGAAGGTCAAGCAGATGGATGGAGGCCATATACGGTGGATGAAACGCTTTCTGTCGGAAAGAACGAAGGAGATGATAATCGAATGCCGGGCCATGGAGATACACCCAGTGGAAGCAGGGGTTCCGCTTTGTGCACCAGTGTCACCGATTCTCTTTGCGATTTACATCCCAGGACTGATCAAAGAGGTTGAACAGTACATCTCAGCCGAAGGGCTGTCTTTTGTGGACAATCTAGGTTGGGTAGGGATTGGAAGCGATGTCAATCAGGTGGTCACGAGACTTGAGAGCTGCACAGCGAAGAGCATTGAGTGGACAAGTAGACGAGGGCTACAGTTTGATATGGCAATAATGGAAGCGGCACTGTTTACATGCACACTATGCCATAAGAAACACCTCAGGCCAAAGCTCGCAGCACAGATACAGATTCAGAATGGGTTCATACCGTTGACCCCACAGGCGACACGCTTGCTAGGCGTGTAGATAGACGCACACCTGGCGTTGATGGAGCACCACAACCAATGCGTGAAGAAAGCCAGGGCAGCCAAAGTGAGACTCCGAACCCTTACAAAGACATTCAGGATAGTACCAGACAACGTAAGGGTCATCCAACTAGCCAGCGCCCAAGCGGTCGCACTATACGCGAGCGAGCTCTGGTGGGATCCCGAAAAAGTAGGCTGCCGAGACGACCTCCAACTCCTCCTCGATCCACAAGCCACATCTGTCCTGGGCGCGCTGCCCACGACCCTACCGGGGGCACTAATGTCAGAGTCAGCGCGTTCACACAAGCCTGTTGTCTTAGATTCCAGACAACAACGATTCGCAGCAAGACTAGCCGATCCATGCAGCAGCAAATTGGAGGAGCTACACGAAGACCTTTCTTCCGGCAAAGGGATTTGCCGAGTAGTTGAGATTGACCATGAGCATGGCCGGACAACCGAACACATGAGCTGGCTGGCACCGGGTGAAAAACGAGGGGTTAAAACAATTATACTGGATGACAAACGCACCGCCAAGAGAACCGCACAACCCTGGGCAAGAGAGTAGGAAGCCGAAGTTGGAGTGGGGGTCTGGATATGGTGGACAAATTGATCGCGCTCAGATGATGGCCGAATGGGAGCCGCAGCAGTGTGCCAACATCGAAATCAAATCAGGTTCCGCTGCAGCTATCTTGGCACTGGATGCATGGAGGTCTTCGACGCCGTGCTGTGGGCGATTGGACTCGCACTTGATGGGACCTCCGAGAGCAGAGTCATTTTACAAAAACATGGAGTGATGTCGGTGGCAGTCTTTAGCCACTCCCAAACCGCAATGTGACAAACCCCACACCTAGAGCCAGGCCCGGGGAAGCGATCAGTGAGGCGTATCAATCGAAGCGCGCAGGCTATCCTAGCCCACGGCATAGCAACTGAGATTCACTGGGTTCCAGGACACACCGGGATCCCTGGAAATGAAGAGGTAAGCGCTCGGCCATACATCGCTCGCGACGCTAGTGGACACACGGTGATGGAGTGGCCATATACCTCGGCCTTGAATAGAGCTAGACGAATCTCCGAGGGACGGTCAGCAGCCAAGGCACAGTGGGAGGCCGACATGTGCAGGAATCACTTCAGTTACAGACTCAAGGGCAAAATGGAGACCAAGAGACCTATTCCAATGACAAGCGTGAAGTCGCTAGCTACCAGGTTCTACAGACTGCAGAGGGAGCACGCACTCACAGGAGTCTACCTAAAACGGTTCGGCAACCAGGAGGATGATAAATTCTGGTGGTGTGGTGGGACAGTCGCGCAGACACGGGAGCACCTCTTCCGCCAATGCAGCTGGTGGAGAGACCTGCAGAACGCACGATGGAAGGCGGTGCGAGAGGTGTCTGGCTGCAATGCAGGCAGATGCCGACCCGTTCAAGTCTCTGAGCTGTTTTCCATGGAATAGTGTGATCATGTGGTGATGGACTTCCTGGCGGCTACTGAAGTCGGGAAGTTCGCGCCGAAATGAATGCAGGCATGGAGCGGGCACACATGCTGACTCAGGTGCGGGGAGCGGCGGCAGTGGGCTTATATCTTCTCTTTTCTTTTCTTTTCTTTTCGGTTTTGGTCTATCTTTTAGCTTTCATTTGTCAGCGGGGATGAAGGGTAGCAGGGGGGGAGCTCCGCCATCTAGCCGGCTCGCCCGGAGGCGGAGGGGGTTTTTAGGTCCTGTCATACTCTAGTAAGAGTGCATACAGTATGAATAAACAACAACAACGACTTATCGCTGGAAGATGTTGATCGTTTTCGCAAAACCTCTCGGTATGTGTGTAAAGAGCTGAGTGACAAAGCTGTCTTGGGAGATCTCTTCGGCAGAGTCGCTCAGCTGATTGAGGTAGTCAACCAGGCATGTGAAGTAGGTATTCATCTTCTCCTCTTTCGCTGGGCAGCAGGGATGGAATTTGCGTAGGATCTGCGTTCGACCGAGTTTCGAGAGCGTGTTGCCAAAGCGATCTTTGAGGATGCCCCACATGTCTGCAGGATCGATGGTGTTTGTCCCACATGTCTGCAGGATCGATGATGATTCTGATTTGCGGGAGGATCTCGTCGGAGCATGCCATGTAGATGATGGCTGGTACATCGTTTCGTCCTGTACGACGGTTGCGCTGCTCGGTACGGCTGTTTGCGGTGTTGCCTTCTGGTTGCGGCTTTTCTCTAGTAACGATATAGTAAGCATCTGCTCCCATGAGTACTCGGCGCACTTTCTCTTTCCATCTGGGCTAGTTGTTCACGGTCAACTTAGGGATGTTGACGTAATTGGTCTTGAAGGTCTCGGTAGGCATTTTCGGCGGTCTTTGTGAGAGGGAGGACGGTATTTTCGAGGTTTCGGAGGTCTTTGTGATCGACGAGGTTTTTGAAAGGTCGTGGAAATGAGAGAAAGAAAAAAAAAAAAAAATCGGTGATTTTAGTCAGTAGCGACCGCCGGGCTCATAACCTGGTGATGTGAATGAGTGAGTTGATTGTAGGTACAAGAGAGACGAACAAAGGTGCGAGGGCTTCCAGCAACATATAAGCTCGCCCGCACACCCACTGAGAACCTTTACAAACGACTCATCGAAACCTCCAATATATCACTAAACAAGATACCTGAACCACCGCCTGGGCCGCGCCAACTATAGTTATGTTCAGTGGCGATGTCCTTCCTAAGGCAATCATACGCCATATCGCTTAGGTCAACGAAGTCCAGTGCCAGCAACGTAACAAAAATTCACCTCCCCTTCTGCACCACATATTTTGACCCCGAAGTTATAGTCATGATCAGAGCTACTGAAGAGGTTTTTCATCCATGATCGCGGTTATGAGTGTGATCTAACTGTCGTTTCGAAGATAGAAGGTGCGGAAAATAGATGGATTTTGATAACTACTAATTGTTAGCGGTTGAAAATTGGCGAGGGTGAGATGCGGATGTGGGGGCTGGAGTTGAATATATTGGGTAAACTAGGGTTATAATGTATTTGGTGACGGCTTTGTGTAGTGAAAAGTTAAATCCAATTTGCTCGATATAGGTAATTTCCGGTGTAACTCCGGCCTGAACAGTGTATATAGTCTCGTTCTCAGATTCGTAGCTAGCTGAGCGAGCAAGCAATCGCAGATTGGTAGGATACTTACAACGGCACACCGGGGGTCCGGTGCGCGAGGTAACGTGTTGTTGTTGTTTAATCATACTGTATTCACTCTAATTAGAGTATGACAGGACTCTGATAACCCCCTCGGCCTCCGGGCAAGCCGGCTACATGGCGGAGCTCCCCCCCCGCTACCCTTCGTCCCCGCTGACAAATGAAAGATAAGAGACAGACAGAAAGAGAGAAAGAAAGAAAGGTATCACCCTGTGATCGCCAACGCCGCTCCTGAGCCTCAAGCCCTGAGCCCGCTCCATACAGCTACTTCATTTGGGCAGAAACTTCCCAACCTCAGTGGCCACCAGGAAGTCCATCACCGCTTGGTCACATTCATCAATGGAAAAATGCTCAGAGATCTGCACAAGTCGGCATCTGCCCACTTTCCAGCCCGTCGCATTTCCCACTGCCTTCCATTGTTCTGTCTGGTTGTCTCTCCACCGGCTGCAGTGGCGGAACCGGTGCTACAGTATCTGGGACACTGTCCCTCCACACCACCAGCATTTGTGGTCATCTCGGTGGCCGAACCGTTTCAGGTAGACTCCAGCTGGCGCAGGCCCGGACTTTAGTTGGTAGAACCAGGCAGCCAGGGACTTTACGCATGTCATCGGGATAGGTCATTCGGTCCCCGCCTTGCCCTTGAGTCTGTAGCTGAAGTGCTTGCTCCACTTGTTGGCCTCCCACTTCGCATTAGCTGCCAATCTTCCCTCAGAGATTCGTCTAGCCCTATTTGAGGCCGAGGTGTGTGGCCGCACTATGACTGTGCTTCCGCTTGCGTCTCGGGCTTGGTTCGCCGGAGGGTCTGCTTCCTCATTTCCGGGGATGCCAGAGTATCCCGGGACTCAGTGGATCTCGGTTGCGATGCCATGGGCGAGGAGATACCGTGCACTTCTGTTGATCCGCCTGGCCAGTCGCTGCCCTGGCCCCAGATACAGGTGTGCCGTTCATCAAAATGCGGCCTGTGAGTCGCTGAAGACTGCCACCGACTTCAATGCATGCTCCTGCAGTGATTCTCTCTTCTCGATCGCAACATCACGCGCGAGTCTGATCGCCCACAGTTTGGTGTCGAAGTCCTCCATACGTCCAGCGCCCAAAACACTGGACCGAGACCTCCATTGATTTCCGTGTTTGCACACTGCTGTGGCTCCCACTCGGTCATCGTCTGAGCACGCTGCATATGTTCACCCCATGCCGACCCCTGCTCCGATTTTGGCTTCTGTCCCTCTTGCCCAGCGCTGCATGGTGCTTTTGGCTGTGGTGGTGTCGTCCCATATGGTGGTCCTGACCACTGGCTCTTCGCGAGGGGCTGGCCAATTCATGCCTTTGGTTGTCTGGCCATGCTCATGCTCTTTCCTGACTACTTTGCATATTGGTTCACCAGAAGAGGGGTTTTGGTGTAGCTCCTTTAGCTTGCTAATGCATCGGTTTTCTAGTCTCGCTGCGAATCGCTGTTTTCTGGAGTCTAAGATTACAGCTGCTGGTGTATATTGAAAATATGGAAGTATCTACATTTCTCCTTACTAATATTGTACTTTCTTAAGTACTCTCCTTACGATAAGATGGTACTTTATGGATAAGAATAATGTGGTGTGTTAATAACTTTTAATACTTTTGTTATCTTTTATGTTTAGGCTGTCTAGAAAGTTCTGGTTAGAACATGTCTAGCACCTTCTTTTTGTTCTGTTGGAATAAGGATTTATCAGCGCTTATCTTTAGGGAACGCGCCTAGATTGTTTTGTTACATTCGTTACGGTTCTTATGTATTTTTGTAAAGTTGCAGAGTTTACCTGTTCCAGTTGTGGTTATTGATCCGTGACCATGGTCATGGACAATCACCGGTTTATTATTGTATATATAGATACTGCTTCTCCGGTCAGAGAACAGTTCTTTAGACTTGCTCAGACGTCGATCGGAATAATACAATATCTCCTCCTGAATCCTGTTCTCAGCATATGCTTGCCTTTCTAACACGTCCTGAAATCGTTATACTTGCAATACTTCTTCTTCGTATACTTCTTTTCAGATTCTAATAAATCTCTTCGGACTTTCGCTGTTATAATCGAATAATGTAAGCCCTGACTCTCTCATTAGTGCACCCCGCGCGAGGTAATGTGTTGCGGGTGACACTTGCATCTCTAGTACCCTGAATGGCGCAAAAAGTAAATATCTTGTTGAATGGTACCGGGTACCTAAGACCTCGGGGAAATACTCTCAGCAATGATGAACAATCATTTATTAATGAAAAATTTCTTGCCAATCTCCTGACAGCCATATGTTTCAATTATTATTGTTTATGCGCAGAGTAGCAAAATACATAATAAACTTAAACACCAATTTACCGCGTAACAGGAAATCTTGAAATCGTCCACCGCGTAAGCTCGACGCTATCACGAGCGACCGCAATAATTCTCATCCAGAACTCTCCTCCTCCACTGGAGTAGTCTACAAACCTCCCGAATTGTACTGTTTCTGGATCTTCCGGCTAGAGACAATGACTGTCAATCGGAGGGAAGAAACGAGAGAAAAGGCGAGACACACCTTCCTGGACATCCGCCTGAAATATTTCAATACCAGCGCCACGATGGCTACGAACAGTGCTATGGAACCAATAACAACTTGTGCGACTTCCCCAGGACTCCATGGTGAGGTTTGTGGCGGCATGCATGTAGTAGCTGGGGCGATTGCAGTAGCGTAGTTTGAACAGATTGCAACGGATGGGATTTCGGTTATGTTGTGCACGGGCGTATTGCCGTATAGGGAACTGCTGTTGGTAGGCGGCAGCCGCTCGTCGCGCAAGGATCCCGTCTGGTCTCTGTCTGTGTGCACCTGCGTCTGTAACGGCAACGGAATTAGAGACCCAAGTATATGACCCAAGTATATGTATGACATTTAGTTCACTTACATGGTTGAGAAATGGTCGCATGTAATCAGCCTGTATGCAAGACTTGGTGGTGCCGATGTCTGGAAGTTAGCGATGAAGTTGGTAGAATAAACGAGTGACGATGTTGGTAGAATAAACGAGCGATTGTTAAGGGACAATGGTGAAATGGCGTATTAAAAGCTGTTCTGTGATAGGAACAACTGCTGCGCTGTAGAGGGTTCCGCTGTAGAGAGTTCCGCTGGCAGACCAACGACACCTTGTCGACATCATGGCCACTTCACCATCATTATTCGCAATCTCTTAAGGCACGGCTGGATGTAGAGAGGATATGCATGAGCCTATGCATGCAATTTGATCCCTTGCATATTTATTCGGGTTCTAAATGCTGGCAGCGCACCAACGGTAATCCCTGCATGATGCGGACCGTTGCCCGCATATTAATCAAGTCACGGGATTCTCAGTTACCACACAAGCATGAGTATCTATAGGCCCTAGCAACATTAATTGATTTTTCTCTGTAGTTGCTTCTTGCTACGAGGGTGGGAACACAAAAACGCATCGCAAACGATTGGTCCACGACTAGGCTTCATCCATGTGGCAACCGTTGTCAATGACGGAAGCTTTCATTTCTAGATCCAACACGGCTCAGTTACAATTTATTGTGCTCGTTAATTGAAACGATGATCTTACCCGTTTCACCACATTGAGTCGCCCGAATGGCCAGCGTACCAGCTGGTCGCAGGACATTTTTACTCTAGAACTTCGCCATGTTAACGCACAGATGACTGCTCTCGAATTGGTCTGTAGTTCGCCACCGGAACATGGTTGGCTGAACGACACGTCAAGTCATTTTGTTTGTAATCATTCTGTATTCGCCCACTTGCGGGCATGACATACGTCTCCCTTCCTCGCTACTCGAAATCCAACAAAGAAAAAGTTTATGTTGTAGCCTCGCCAACTACCCCCTGATCCCCAAACGACACGACACGGAGTCTCGTTGCTCGGAATGATCCGGCAGTTTCGTTGGCAGACTTCTGTCACCTATGGGGTGACGCGCAAGTTGTCTAACGGCGCACCCCCAATTCATAAGGGAGAAATGCTGTTTTTTCTTGCGCCCAGTGGCGATGCCTGTAACTGCGCCACTAGATAATAGGTGTCGTCATCCCCTAAGTGACTTTTAGTAGGCTATGGCACAACGTCAGCCCTTCCAGAAAATGGAGTGCCAGAAATCTACTCGTAATGATGTCAATTCTGCAGGGCTAGCTCAGCGAATTGAACTCAAAATTTGTCCAGCTTATTTACATCCAAATGTTCCGGATTTGACGACGCTGGCTACAGCATAGCACGAATATGCGCGAACTCCGGTGAAATATATAGATATATATATTGCTGAAACCATATTTGGCTTACTAAATATTTCATAGCTGTTTAGAAGTGTGGCTATGTGGCCTTCGAGAAGATATGCTACAGTAAACTGCGTTCTCTAGATACCATTGGAGCCGGGGCGTCGACAGTGAAAATATTTTCTCCTGGACCCCACAAAACCAAAAAAAAGAACTGCTTCCACCCCCCGATGCAGCATAGCGTTGCAACAAATCCTGTTTCCCTGGGGGGGGGTACAAGGATAGACCTTCGGGTATCCCCATTCAGTGAGTATAACTCCTCAGGGAGATACTCCCAGGCAACTCAGGCAAGGGAGCGAACTGGAATTTAATTTGATAAATAACAGTTTTCAAATTAGAGCGAGTGATGAACATGATGCTGTACTGCGTCTAACCTAGCGACACCACTACGCAAAAGATACACCTATCATAAATCCACCGTAAGTGTATCACAATTCCCTCAATATCGTATCGTATTGTGTGTAGTGCGCATGCCCTATGGTATTTGCCAGCACGGAACGATCGACTCCCTTGCCTTACCACCCAGGATTCTGAATCACCGGCGAGAATACTTTTGGATTCTAAGTAAAAGGCAAAGAATCATGTAACAATATTGTATTGACAATCATCTGCATTACGTTTGAACAGTATTTCATGCATGGAAATGTGCCATATGAAAAACTGAGTAAGTTTCGTAAGATTTCAAGGCTTGGAAATACTAGACTTGAAAGATTCGTAAATATTTGAGCACGTTCTAGATCTCAAAGCTTGGGAGGGACAGGTGGGATTAGACACGTAGTTTCGGTGAGCTGGTAGACTGCGTATGACTCTATGAGGTTGACAAGGAGGGGGTCCTGTTGTTCGAGTCTGGGAAGCGAATGTATGAAAAATAATTTGTGCGGTCAAAGAAAGAATTCATTGCGATCTCAAATATCACATTTTCAAGCTAGTTATGATTAATCTACCTATCTCCTGGCTAGAACACCTAACTACGCTCCGTCCCCTACCGACATTATTGGCGGTATATCTTCCGTACTTGTTTCATTCTAAATTGTTTTATCTCCTTGATAAAATAAGCTTAATCCCTTATCTATCATCAAGAAATACAAAATCCCCATCTCAAGGACGCTAGCTTTTATCCATCGTTGATATCTCTCATCATCGTAGCTGTTCTGGGGCGTAAAGTGCATCCACAAGAACCATGTATTCGCTCAGGTCGCTCTCACTGGAGTCCAACAGTGCGGACAGCACAGAATCGACCACCGCATCGTCAGCGAGAATACAAGCCTCTTAACAGGTTCCTGAACCTTCGTCTTTCCCTTTAGATTCTATCCAGGTACGGAAGTAGCTGTAGGGTGTCAGCTTTTGCAGCGGTGAGTGTGCCAAGACATTTCCATACCTGCGAATATCATCCACCCCCGCGCTTTCGTACACCTTCCTATCTTCCATCACAATCCAAGACAATTTTGCAACTATAGCATCGCCATCCTCCTGATCGTCCGATGAAAACATATAAACAGTAAATGTCTGTAAGCGGTCAAGAAACCGCCCATTTTGTGTCGTCGGTGTAGCTGGTGCGGTATACTATGTAGCCCTAGACTTCTTCTCCATGTTCGGCGAGGCGGTGGAGGAAGTTGGGGTTGCCGCTATTCATAACGGTGGGGAGGTCGGTGGCGCGTTTGATGAAGATGAGTTGGAACAGCGGCTGCGAAATGAGTATAAGCAAGGTGCGGGTAGGGTTGCTCGTTTAATACCGTTGTTACTGGTAGTGGCCTTGAGTGACAATGCAGGGCGCTACCCGTCACGTATCTTTGTAGCGGCTGTTACTGCAAAAGGTGTACCGAGTTACACTAGGAAGTTCGGTGGCTGGAACTCATAGACTCAAGTTTGCCGAAGTAGCTGACACTTACTTGAACCGATAATTATGCTGTTGTCCCCTTACCAAGACCAGGCCACATATAGGATACCACTGCCATTCTAACCGTAACCGTTGTATTTGATCTGGAGATACATTTACTCTGGGTGACAGTTGACATATTATCCGCAATTACCGAGGCCGTACTGCGGCGGGCCCAGCCCTAGTATTCGCACGCTCAGGGAGGAGGGAGTTGGGTTCGCTGACTTTTGGTTGTGTTGCAAAAACTATAATCGCTGATGTGTCTTACGAAATGCAGCAATGACATAATGCCATACGTGCAAACGCGTACTAAATTGACACGATGTTCCCCTCTTCCAAGCTGGCGGATACAGTATCTACTAACAGTGTGCATTCAAAGCATCCGCTCCGCAATAAAGTAAAGATAGTCGGTACATGCCATCAAGGACAGGATGGGAGGGGGGCAATGTAATTATACGCCTTCATTTCGGGGGTTGAATTAAAGTGTTTCACCGGCTCAGGAGTGTAGACACCGTTGAAAGCGTTGGTAGTGTTTGACGAGGTTTGAACGCACGGATGTTACAAGGGGAGAAAGGTGAATTTTGACGTGCGGAAATAGTAGGGAGGGAGGAGGAGTTTTGGTTTAGTCGTAAAAGTAATTAAAATTGTACCCGCCACGACAGATATCATTCCTACCTGTTTGGGATTGATTAACAGAGAGGAAGGTAGGAGATATACATTCACTTTCGGGGGGGAGAATATGGGGGATATGATAAATCAAGACAAGGTGCGAGTGGAGATAAAGAGCAAGTGTTGCCGGTAGACCATTGGCAGCAATACCTGCAACCGGAACATATAGTCCCTAACTTACTTAACGTGTCCTGTGGACGCTAAGCGGAAAGTGTATAATGATTACCGGAAGCGCGGATACTGACCGAGTGCCTACGGAGTGTGGGCTGCATACGATCGGCTGTATGTTTTGTTCCCTCAAACTGTATACAGATTCCCATTTGTCCTTTATTCTGCTCAGAATCTCAATCAAGTATTTTTAGTTTAGTTAGTTGTGCGAACGTTCCAGTGCTGCTATCAGTGTGGCTGCAGTTTCCCATTCTTTCGACAGGAATTGTAGTAGTCAGTACAGTGATTGCTGCAGTGTTCCGGGCAATGCAGTTGCCGTGGGTTAGGCGGATTTCATAATCCCCCAGGCAAATAGATGTATATGAAGATAGTATTTAATTCTGTGCTCTCTGTTGGCTTTAGTCTGCAGATGGTTTTTTGTCGCTGCTTAGCGCCAGGGACCAAAAAAGTCGTCTACACACTATGTTGGCTTCAGCGGGTGCGGCGAAAATGTAGATGTTTGCTAAAACTGTCACACAAGCCAGGTGGGGTTGCCTGATGCTTGGACAAATGCGGAACTTGAAAGCGAACAGCTCCCGTCTAGGCCAGATTGGGGTCATGGATATCCTTCTAGAAGTGTGTACCACACTCTGAGACAATCTGGAAGTTAACCTCGTTTTGTCAAGAAATTCGCTTCGCTTTCCTTCCTGTATCATCGACTGTCTATTCATACTCCCCCGTCCCAATTCGAACCACAAAGCATATCACGAGCCATTTCTTAATTTGTAGCCCCGCTGATTTCATTTCCTTACATGTTGTCATTTCCCGCTGCTTCCAAATGACATGTCTCGCTACTGACACCGTCACGCACTTGCCCACTAACAATTCTGCACGGGTAGGATGGAGACTCATACAATCAAACCTGTTCAACCCAGTGTTCCTAAGCGGCCAAGCCGGCCCGGCTTTGCAGAGGATTGCATAGCCTGCCTTAGCAGCGGCTTTTAAATCTGCGCCGAGCTGGCCTGTAGGTTTATGGAACAAAGCATAAACAAGATATTTTGTTTGAAAGACACCCTCTGTTGGCTAAACTAAGAAAGCCTCTTGAGCATGTACCATGCACCATATCCAACTCATTCATTACTTTTCAAATATCTGCAGGCTGCCGTTTCAACCGATATCCACTTGCCTTTGCCTTGGGCGCGAGTCAAACCTGCAAAAAAAAAACATTGGATGACGACGAGGTGGGTAACATTATTGTGTATAGATTATAAGTACTTGTAGTAATGATAAGGGATTTTGTTGCCTGACCTTCATGTAGTCGAGACCTGGGAGTGGGATGTTATCCAGTGTTCCTAAATGGTAAAACGGATGCGGCATGGCGAATGCCCCGCCTGTTTACCGGATTTTAGTTCCTCGCTAGGCCTGTTCATGGCAAGCAGTCTTGTGGCTTGAGGCCTGTAAATGCCAATAATAACCGCAGGCCTGGTTAATTTCTAGTTGTGAGTTGTGGCGCAGAAGGGACGGTACCGCTGTTATCTATAATCCAGAGATTAATTCTTACGGCCAAGTGCTTAGAAAATCATGGGGTTATTCAAGGATATTTACAGTTTATTCATCCAAATTCCTAAATGCCTGCAGATGCCGTAGGTATTAAAACGGAACCGAAATCCTGCTGTTTTTCAGATTACCACTATTTTGGGGGCTAGTGTTTGGCACGAGACGAGACGAGACGAGATGAGATCTGAGTAAAGCCTGAGATATCTCGTCTCGTGGCCACATTAATCTCGTGGGCCCGGGACTTAGAGATGATCTTACCCGAGCTCCCGGGATTTCGTGCACATAGGAACTATTCACACCTGGCTCTCATTGTTCCGCATCGACCTCATCCTCCCAACCTCCTTCATCCTCCCATTCTCCATTAGCTGCAGCTTCCTCTTCTGCGGCTTCCCTCCCATGTACTTCTTGTTGTACCATCCAGCTCTTGACTAACAAGATAGCCCTTGCTGAGCCATCTACAAATCGGTTTCTGTTCTTCGACAAAACATCACCCGAAATCAATTAGAGTGAAATACTAATAGTACTTGTGTAGTCTTACCTGCACCAGAAAATAGCAGCTCCGCAGGAACACTAATGGCGGAATTCCGATAGTCTCTCACAATTGTAGCAAGACTATGTGGGTATCGACAGCAATAAAGCTTCCATGAAGTGAGCCCATCCACATGCCATTGCTCACGGGGTTCATCCAGCCAGTGCTCTCATTCACTCTTAATATACTTAGTAGGTCTCGGGTCTGCTTTAGGACCAAAACGTTCCTCAATGGGGTTTCACCCTTGCAATCTAGAGGAATACTTGGAGGCGGTTGTTCCTCATCCGGATGTGCATAGTGTGTACGGCAAATACGTCCAAAGTGAGCACGCACCTTTCGCATGTATGCAGGTGACCAGCCAATTCTCTCTATCTTTGCAGTTTGCAGTGAGGATAAAGTATTATTGATACTACTATTGCAGTTTGATCATCGGTCTTATTTGTTGAAAGCAAAAGAGAAAGGATGAAGAAGCTCAATTGTCTGTCGATCCAAAGAGAAGGAAAACTATGGACTTATATATGAAAGAGAGAGAAGGAAAACCCAATGCCGACTGCCAAAGCCGGAGCCCAATGCCGAGTACCAGTGCCGAGCCCTCCTCCTTGCCATGGGGGCAGGCGAGGCTGGTGGGGGCAGGCGAGGCCAATGGGGGCCGTAAGCCGCCGGCCTCATGCCCGAGCCCGCCAGCACCAGACACTAGGGAAGCCACCGGGCCAAATCCCTAGTCAACATTATTCCAATATTCATTGAGTGCTGTCCACGAAGCATCACAGGCAACAAAAAATGAAGTTGTTGTTGTTGTTTAATCATACTGTATTGACTCTAATTAGAGTATGACAGGACCCTGATATCCCCTCTCAAAAAATGAAGTAGCAGTATCCTCGTTCGCAGCTTCCTCTTCTTTTGAAAACAGTTCAAGTTGGTCAACAGAATTGAGTAATATGGAAGCTGAAGATTCAACGTTGGTATTGGGAACCACTCAAATGACGAGTTGGCTCAACAAAGATTTCCAGTATACGTTCCAGCTTGGTAAGAAGAGCCCACTCAGCTAGTACCGCTCGGAATGTATCAATGTGACACTCCTGGCTAAATGCAAAATGGCGTTCAAGTGCAGGTCGAACATAGAGAAATCATTGTATCATCGCATGTGTAGAATTCCAACTTCCAACTATATCCACATCAGTTATAAAAGCTCGGACACAGAATATAGATTAAATTGCATACCGTACTCGCATGTCCATGACAGGTTTCGGAAACTTCAATCCAACAACTTGTGCTTCCTTTTCAAGAGCTTCCGAAAAACTGGGTGATGCTCGTAACTTGGCCATAATATATCGAACCTTCCTCAGTACAGCTTCTGGATATACACCATCCTCTACTCTTTGTATCGCAACTAGATCGGCCGCCTCTTCATCTTCAACTGGTTGACCCTTCAGATTTTTAAGAATCTTCTGTGCTGCGAGATTGATTATATGTGCCATACAGAGTACAGGATTATCTTTCTTCTTCCATCCTCGTAAACTCTGATCGAGAACTCTGCACACTGCAGGCATTACTGCAGCATTGTCGCAAGTAACGCAGCTTTGTGAGGGCCCAATTCCGTATTTCTCGAGGGTACAAAGAAGGGCTTTGCGGAGATTATCTGCAGTATGAGAACCACGTAGATGTACAAGATCCAAGACAATATTATGCATATGGAACATTTAATCCAACCAGTGTCCATTGATCCCAAAATATGGGGCGAGATTGCCTGAAGTGCGGCAGTCGAGGGTAATGTGAATTCGGCCTCCACTGTGCACCTGAGATTCGATGGATGCTTTGATTCGAGGAAGAAGATCTGCATGAAGCCTGTGGAGATCACGAATAAGTGTTCTGTGAGTAACTGTAGGTACCCAGGAATTGACATAGTGGAGAAGATTGCGAAATGGCCGGCTCTCTACAATACGAATGGAAGTATTTGTATCAACGAGAAATCGAAGCAACAGCTCTCGATATGTTGTTTCTATGAAAAGTGATCCGCTCCCTGAGCTCTCTGTGCAAAAATCCAAGGAGTTACCAGAGTACTAGTTCGTGGTCGTTTATATCCTCCGATACCAGAATTCTGATCAGCATTGAGAGAAGCCAACATCATACGACCCTCCTTTTCATCTGCGGGGATTCGACCTTTGCGCTTATCTCGGAAATGACGAATATACTGGGAAGTTCCATTGTCATCGGGCTTTCGATCTGGCCAAACCTTGCTATAGTGACAGTAGTGGACGCGGTGGAAATCATGGGACCTAGATTGAATTGTAGTGGACTACCGCTCTCAAATCATGATCTTGAATTTGTAGATGAAGGCATTAAACTGCATTGTTTACATCGAAGGGTCACTTAGGGTATTTGGTCCTGCAAGTTGATCTGAATAGTATTAGAGACTTTGGTTCATTTCTTTTCGTCCACTACTAAAGCGGTGAAATATACCTCATTTACCTGCCAGGCGCGTTCTAAATTGTGCCTGCAATGCGGCAGACTTTTGGAGGTCAGAGGTCTCGGACAGTACCAGTGAGTTGCACTTGCATGGTCGACTCAGATGTGGAAGTTGACATGATAAAATGTAGTCAGGAATCGCGGATTGAGAGTGAAGTGTAGTTTGAAGTGCTCTAAATTATGAGGTGAAACTGTAGTGGAGATGGAGGTTACAGCCAGCATCGGAAAGGTAGATGAAATTTTCTCGGCCGATAACTCAGTCATGAGATTACGTTCACGAATCCCGAGATATCTCGAGATTTTCCAAAAAATGACCCGAGATATCTCGTCTCGTCACCATCAAAGGCTCGCCAGTCTCGGGCTTTTGTATCGTGCCGAACACTATTTGGGGGTGTTTAGCTGTTCACAGGCTTTTAGGATGAAAAATTTGGCTAGGACGTTATGAGATCAATTATGTACGAACAAAGATGTTGAATTGTCTACTGTACAAAGAGAATGTAAGGTAGCATATTGTATATTTTGTATATATATACACATCTTGTGTCGCCTCGAAGCATTCTCATTGGCTGGAATTGTTTTCTATGTGGCTGTGCTCAAGCTCATTGGTCAGAATTGTTCGGCATGTGGCAGTGCGTCGGTTTCGGCGGCGTCATCGCAACACCGTCGTGATCTTCCATTTACCTTGGACTCGCGAGTCATTACCACGTAACATTTGGAGATAGAACGTAGGTGCTGGAGAGTGCAGAATAACAGCTAGAGAGTCAGAATACAGAGCGAGTACGTAGCACCCGCACGTATGTGAGTTGCTGTAGGTTGTGAGGCTGCGCAGCAGCCGAAAAACGGGGCGACGAGCAAACGTGCTCCAATCCTTTCTACATCTTTACTTGAGATTTGTGAACTTCTTGTCGACCGCTCAAGTGTGCTAACTAAATCTTCATATCAACTCTTGAGCACAGCGAAATTCACATCCTATCGACGGCAACGCCGTACTTGCCTTGTATATACATAAGAAAGGGCACCATATCCGGAGCTGGAAAAAGATCATAATCGGAACTGGAAAGGCGCCATATCCGAAGCCGAGTATCCGAGCCCAAGAACGTTGGTCCAATCCTTGACAGTGTTCTCAACCGTCCGTCCTAGGGCAGGACGGAAACGGCGCCGTCTTTTTGGAGCAGGACGGTGACGGACGGTTAGGACGGCCGATAACGGAGCTTTCACCGTCCCCGGCCGTCAACTACCGACATCCATGGATGTTGATTTCTCAGTGTACATAAAACATAATCTCATCAAAACATCGATTTGTAACCCTTGTCCCGTCCAATTAGGACTGGATTATCAATTATGTTTGTAAATTATCTAAATATACTCATGTCGCCGAGTGCTAAGCTCGCCACGTGATGTGGCTTTAACGCTGCACAGTCGCTGTGCCACATCACATGGCGAGCTTAGCACTCGGCGACATGAGAATTCTGTAACCGCCCAATGACGGTCGGGGACGGTGGATGTCGGCCGGGGACGGCCAAAACGCCGTCATCGGCAGACAACGGCCGTCCAGCCGTCATTCATATGCTAGGACGGGACGGACGGTCTTGGCGTCGTCCCGTCCGTCCTGGCAAGATCTCGGATGGCACTGCCGTCCCCGGCCGTCGGACGGGACGGTTGAGATCACTGATCCTTGACGGCCTTTGGTTTAAATCCGAAGTCAACAGGCCGCACCCATCCAGGTATGTTGCCTTATTTAGCTTGCTTAGCCGTCTGCAGATCGTTGGGCGGTCAACCAAACTGGATGGGAACACTATTGCTCTCCATCGGCCCTACCTGACCCGGATTCCCCCGTCCAATAATATTGGCAAATCGCATGCCCTTTTTGTTGGTGTGCCGCTGTTCATGGTGTTTGGTTGGTGGCGCGTTCGTTTTGTGCATGAGAAGTTGTACCGGCCGCTGGAAGCGAGATACCTTACTCCGTACACGTATGATGTCAACACAGCAGAGGTTATGTCGTGTTAGGTTTCAATTTACTCTATGACATAGGGAGAGTTAAATGCTACCGCCAAATCTACCACATGTATTCCTGTGGTGTGTAACGCTAACCATTGGTTCGGTAGTTCTTATCTAGCCGCCAGAAAGTGGGTATCAGACAGGCCTAGTTGCTTACATAGGTAAAATTTATTGGCCAAGGTACAACGCAGTGCCCCAATGAGTGACGCTGCAGGCGAATAGTAAGAATGCATATAGCTAGCATCTGATTTGTCATGTCCCTAATGACCCAACACAGTCCGAAACAATGCATGAAGATGTGGCAATGCAACCCAGTTTCTTCGCCATCGCATCCACCATTCTTCGTATTACACATTTTTTCTCATCACGGCCAAGGCGATCGGTCTTTGTGCCGATCATTACGATCGTTGCCCAGCATTCCAAAACAACGAAAACTTCCTATCCCCTGGATCGTAACTTTGGCATTCCCGGCCCGTTTGGGCATGGCAACCGACTCCCCACCTGCAAATATTTAGCGATGCAACCACAACTCTGTGGGGATGGCCTGGGAGCATTATAAACTTACTTGCTTATGTCTTGAGAGCATTTTGGCAAAAATTAAGGACTGTACAGGAATGGGGTGCTGATGAAAAGGGCAGTTTTTGTTGGGAGGGTTGTTTCAAGATCAGCTCCCCAAAAACTCGAAAATGTCGCTGTGCAGCCCAGATGGACAACTCTGCCCATAAAACCCCAAAATATCCTTCAAGCTTAGTGCTAAGGACATGCTCTGAAGTCCCAATATCATTACACACAAAGAATCCCATCTGCAATGTGCCTGAGAGTTGAGGCTCAGAGGGAGGATACCAATACCCATTGCACAGCTCTCATAGTGAACAAGGCTAAAACCCACTTTGTCAAACATCAAAGAGGACATATCTTTACCCCTCAGCCAGAGCTGGAGTTGCAGGCAATTTTAAGTACACCTTGAGAAGGGAAAGTAGCTGGGATGGTGGCTTTGCCAGCTGGAAAGCCCAGCCAGAAATACCAAATCTCCACCCAAACTTTGCTAAGCATGTTCAAAATGCAAGTAACAGTGGTGTCTCAATAATGAAAGGCATTGTTTTGTGGAATCCAATTACCTGTAAAGGAGAAAGGTGGGTAGTAGTGCATAGACATGGGGTGGGTTGCCAGTTCAGAGAGCAAATTTTGGTGGGGCAGTAAGACTTACACAGTCACATCACATAAAATTTACAATTCACTTTGACAATAAGTTTTATTTGCTACTAAAGAAGACTTGATAAAAAGGACGGCCTCTGATGACCATCTTTGGATGTGTGGTGAGGTGGTTGCGTGGGCGGCCCGTATGGGCTGGGAACCTTCACGATCCAGGGGATACCAATGGAACCCATCATGCTTTCGAAAACTCCAAGCTAAGTATGACATTTGGCCCTTGCATGATAGTTTCGGACGCGATTTGAAGGTATCATATGCAACATGGCGAATATTCCATCGATTTTGTGACTGATCATTATGTCTGTTCAAATCCTACTGGGTGAGATTTTAATCTTACATATCCAAAAGGTCCAGGAGTTTGACATTGGTGCTATATGACATCTCATCGACGCCACTCTTGAATTTCTTTGCCACTCTAGATATTGTGACCACCAGGATTGGTTCAAGGGCTGATGTAAGCAATTGACACCACAGGTGTGGAGTTGTCTGCATCTCTAAATGGTGGCAGGGGACCAAATTCAATCTCTTCAAAGGATACCACTCTGATTCTTCACAGATACACCCATGATAGTTATTCTGTACCATTTTGACCCACTGTTCAAGGGTAATACCCCACACATCTGACAGAGCCAAACCTACAACAACCTTTTCAGTCAGCAATTTGCTTATCATAGCCGCTGCCACTAAGGTATAAGTCTTACCATGACCTATTTTATCCGTTACCAGTGCTTCTGGAATATTCAAATCCAGAACCCATCTTCGTAGTATGGTCCTTATTACCATAACCTTGTGCGCCAGAAACTTGGTACCGGGAGGGCCTGGAATTGAATACTACTTACAAAGAACTTGTTTATCTTTCGATTGGCAAAGTAGACAGATATAAAGAAGCATTACCGCTCAATCAAATCACTCATGATCAAATTTGTTGTTTAATATATTGCGGAATGTAGTGAAAACTGAACTAGCATTTCCAGGATCGAAGACCTCCTCACTATCCCTTGCTCCTGAACTGCCCACACTCCTTTGTCTCTTGTCTTTTCATCCTCCGTGATCTCTTTCAGTTGTTTTGAGATAAGCTGGGCAGATGGGCTCATACTCTGGTGCTCCTGATACTCTTCGCAATGTATGGTATTTCACAGCCAAGCTAACTTTGGAACTACTATATATGTGTAGAATATCGTCAATTCGATTCTTCCAATCAGAACTTACACTAATACAAGTCTCGTTCTCTTGCCCACCATTCTCCTGGCACTTCACTCTTCTACACTCTTCAGAACTTCCCAAAGTCTAGGTATAAAGATTAGCAGTTGGGCATATCTAGCCTTGAAATGGCCTCCATGGAATCTATTTCCCTGTCTGATGCCGTGTGCTGCGATTCCGTTCCCTGTTGCGGTTCGCATTTGGCTCATCAATATTGTCACATTGCATTCCAGTTTCAACTTGAAAGCATTCAACAGTCAACAGTTGAATGAAATCTGTGCATATATGGGGTTGTTCCTCATTGGCCCATGGGTATATAATCCAATATACTCTTGATCAAATTTGTCCTGCCCCAAGCACCACTTCAATGTCAATGTCAGCATGTATGGCTCTTTTGGGCTTTTGTTTGTATCGATGGTATAAATTGGCTCCTCACTGCACGTGACATATGTGTATGGCGCTAGGAGTTGTTTCAGTGAGATATGGTTGTCATTTCAGATCGGCACCCAGCGACTAACATTCATGGCGGTTGTATTTGGCAACTCTGGAAGAATACTTCTCATGTTTTTGCCAGCACAGTGTCCAAGATCAATCACTGGTCTCTGGTTTCATTATATTCGCATTTGCGTTGACACCCAAACCTCAGTTGCAGAGACCTTTGAAATCATACCAATCCACTGCTCTCCTATCGATTCAGCATTATGACAATTTTCCTCCAGCTGTTGATTTGTCAAATGTTGCCAAAAAAACCCTCAACTGCCATTTTCTAGTGCACATCAGCAACGACCCTAATTTCCGTCTAAAACACCCGGGTGTTCCGGACTGCTCTGACGGCTCTGACGGAACATCATACGCTGTGACGGAGAATTACACGCTACCTGTCGCCCTGGCGATGGGTCGCGTTGCATACGTACCTCCTTTACTTTATGGTGACGTATACACATCATCAGAACGACACATGTGTTACACTCTTCGCAGGGGCTGCAGTTATGCTGAAGCCGTTTACACAACGCCTGGGAATCGACGACAAGGCTGGGAGCACCTGGGAGCGCCGGCGACATGTCTGGGAGCACCTCGAATCACAGTTATGGATTCAGTTTGTATTCTCATCTATGTATCTATGTATCTATGTATCTATATAGCTACCCATCTACATACGCGATATCTGGACTGGCTGCGGTCTGCCGAATATATACTCCCTTTCACCCTTTCCACCTCCGTTACCCCTTTGATCGAGCGTGTTTGAGATGCACTTGGAGACGGAGATTGAGTGAACTCAGAGATGCACTTGGAGGCCGTGATTGAGCGAGTGTGGAGATGCACTTGGAGACTGAGATCGAGTGAACTCAGAGATGCACTTGGAGGCCGGGATCGAGCATGTTTGGAGATGCACTTGGAGGCCATGATCACGCGAACTTGCAGGCCGTAATCGAGCGAGTCTGGAGATACACTTGGAAACCGTGATCGAGCGAGTTTGGAGATGAACTTGGAGGCCGTGATCGAGCGAGTTTGGAGATGCACTTGGAGGCCGTGATCGAGCGAGTTTGGAGATACACTTGGAGGCAGTCATTGAGCGAGATTGGACGAGTACTTGGAGGCGGCCGATGGACGGCGCGCCGGGACTCAATTCATCAGTTAGTTAACTCGCAACCATGGGAATGTGACAAGGTGACTTTACCTTTGAAGCTCTTATGGAGA
>Ga0307515_10004236_pt1 | contig 29787 bp, 31 predicted proteins | sample 17_EM_MG_FD_194513 | JGI IMG/M metagenome (GOLD analysis project Ga0307515, IMG submission 194513) | Populus trichocarpa ectomycorrhiza microbial communities from riparian zone in the Pacific Northwest, United States - 17_EM | ecosystem: Host-associated > Plants > Roots > Unclassified | place... | reverse complement strand
CGCGGTCAGGAAGCCGCAATTGCTGTGCCAGTGTGCTGGCCTCTGTAGTAACAGCCCAGCTGTCCACCGCCAGCGGGTATGTTGGTGAAAGAATTGGTCGGAATGAAATCCTTGAGGATCCAAGAGAAGAGGGTGAAGCGCGTGTCTAAGGAGTGTATGAGGTCTCACACTAAGTCCGGGTCGGGAATGTTAGGAAGGTGCATGACGCGAGTGGGATTCCTAGAGCGCGGGACGTCTGATGCGCACAATGTCCGGGTGTGTTTTACCAACTATCAGATGGCGCACGGCGGCATGGCCCAAAGGTTTACAAGACCGAGCAATGGCGAAATTAGTGAGCGTGTTTGTGAATAGAGCGACAGCCGGAGTGACGGGCGCGAAACGGGCGAACGATTGGGGTATCATAATGATTGCAATACAAATGAAGGGTCAAATGCGAGGCAGCCAAGAAACCAAACAAGAGTGCAGGGCATCTATTGGTAACATGTCCTTTTACGATCACTGTACTTTGCTCATGTTGGACAGCATTCATCCCTGCAGCTGGCGGCTGGCAAAGACCCGACCGCTCAACTCCGCGTTTGAGAAGGTCGCATGGGCGGCCCACTCAACGCCAATCAAGCTTGCTGCGAGAAGGCTAAAAGCCACCCGCCGACCGATTAAGCAATGACTAGACCTGTTCCTGTGTATCCGCCGCTTCAGACTGGCATGGGTGTTAATTGGTACCCTGGTGATTGCTGTTACTTGAGACGCCCATGACGACTCGAAGCTCCTCCTATGAATACTACCAAATATCATCGAAGACGCACATCCAGCGATCACGATTTTGTCGAAAGAGTATGCAGTCATCACGTTGCGCAGGTTGATTTTGAGTGTGCAGGTCTCTCGATAAAGCGCCGTGTCTCAACCCGCATTTCACGGTTATCCATTAGTTCTCGGTCAGATCATCCGAGGGCATCTGCTCACGCTGCTCTGTTCTACCATCATTTAGCCATCTTCTGGTCTTACCGCTTTCTTTCCTTTCTGGGTAATAATGCCGAATAACAACGCCGAATATCTACCAGGAAATGAACATGTTGTAGTTGCGCCACTGTCCACGTATCAACCATGATATATCCCAAGACGCAATCGTATAAAGTCGGGTACAATAACTAAATTACATTTGACTATGCACTGCTTCTTTTTAAACAGCAGGAAAATTTCTTCTACGCTGCATACATACCTTTCGTAGTTCTAGTCATAAATGTTGCGCTGAACTGTGCATTTGTGCGAACTCATACACAGCGTGAGAGCTTTGTTCTTGCTTAAAAAGGACGAGAGAGCTCCTAGACTTGCCTGCCTAATGCTTCTATACTATACTGTTCCTTCAATTAAGACTGCTTTGTCGTTTCCTTAAGCTACTCCCAAGCTTCGTCCTCTCGATTCTGAAATTGTAGCACACTCCCTTTCCTCTACCTATCCATCTCACATCCCACCACCGCAGCATCAGCACCAATGCAAACAACAATCGCCCCTCAACCCCCAAGCACATCCAAATCCACATCCACACTTCCCCTTCTCCGTCCTCATAACCGGTGCCAGCTTCAGCTTCCTCGCAAACTCCTATGCGGATACGTAGACTGATGGGACGGCGAATCTCGAAGTATACAGGTTCCGGGCCCATATAAAACCAGCGCGAGGATTACCGATCCGGCGAAGCGCAACATTCTGGCACTGTTGAAACCGCCACACTAATTCGGTGCAAAGCAGTTGTCTTTAGAAACGGATTACTGTGAGCGGTTTAACAAGCCTAATGTGCACGTTATCGATACCAACGCCACACCGGTGACGGAAGTAGTTCTAGAAGGCATTCGGACAGCGGATGAAAAAATGCACGAAATTGAAATAAGAACACTAGTGACTGGTTTGATAGCATTACGGGTGGGTTGCCGGATTATATTCGAAGGCTTGACGGGCTTAGAGAAAACGGTATGAGGTTTGAGGCGACTTGAATAAACACATATGAAAGCACTGTATGATATAAACGGTTTTGGATTTGGGCTAGCGCAACTACAATTATAGTCATAATCACGCCTCTTCATCCAGCATAGCACAGCATAGGGTCTAGTTTTAATTTAATAAAAACCACTTTCATTCACGCATCTCTGCTCTCGTCCATACGCTATACTAGCTGAACTCCCCAATCGCGCCCATCCACCCGAGAGTGTGCCAAATAAGCATCCCATAAATAAAAAACAGAAGAGGCATGCTAAGTGCAAGCCGGTCTACCCATAAGTTTTATACTACAAAGCCTCCTCTTCCACCCTAGAAGCCTCGCTTTTTTTGTTTCTATAAGAGCGTTTATAGCTCGTCGTGGCCACTGGGCTCCTCATCGCTGTAGTCGGGCATTCCGCCCGCGCCGCCACTGTACAGCTTGCTGGTGATGGGGTATGCCACGCCACTGAGCTTCTCCTTCTGCTCATCGAAGTCCTCGGCCGTGGCCGTAGCGGCGTTCTCTTCTAGCCAGTCTTGAGTTTCCTTGACGGCTTCGAGGATCTATTTCATACGTTAGTCGTGTGTCCTTTGATATAGGGGAAGAAGGGAGTCTTACAATCTCCTTGTCCTCCTCGTCAATCTTGCCACCAAGACCTTCCTCGTCGTTGACCTGGTTCTTCAGGCTGTATGCGTAATTCTCGAGGCCGTTCCTGGACTCAATGCGTTCGCGGGTAGCCTTGTCTTCCTCGGCGTACTTCTCGGCTTCCTCAACCATACGCTCGATTTCCTCAGCGCTCAGGCGTCCCTTGTCATTAGTGATGGTGATAGACTCAGACTTGCCGGTTCCCTTGTCGCCGGCGCTGACCCTCAAGATACCGTTGGCGTCGAGCTCGAATGTGACTTCTATTTGAGGAACACCACGAGGCGCAGGACTAAAGCACATTAGTGGATGTGTGAGATAACGTGGGTAATAGGGTTAGTGCGCTAAGTCGTGGCCGGAATTTAGCAGCGCCGACCACCCTATTCCAGCCACGACTTAACGCACCAACTCTTGCACCCACGTTAGAGATGTAAAGAGGACTTACGGAATGCCAGTAAGCTCGAATTTTCCCAACAGGTTGTTATCCTTGGTCATCGAACGTTCACCCTCGTAGACCTGGATCAAGACTACAGGCTGGTTATCAGCGGCAGTCGAGAAGATCTGACTCTTCTTGGTGGGGATGGTCGTGCCACGTTTGATCAAGTGGGTCATAACACCGCCGGTGGTCTCGATACCGAGGGTCAAGGGGTTGACATCCATCAAAACAAGGCCCTCAGCCTTGGCTTCGCCGGAAAGGACACCACCTTGAACAGCGGCACCAAAGGCAACAGCCTCATCAGGGTTGACATCTTTACGGGCTTTCTTGCCGAAGAACTCCTCGAGCATAGCCTGGACCTTTGGGATACGGGTGGAACCACCAACGAGGACAATATCGTCAATGTCACTCTTCTTCATCTTGGCGTCCTTGAGAACCTGTTCAACGGGCTTGAGCGTCTTCTTGAAGAGATCGTTGTTCAATTCCTCGAACTTGGCGCGGGTAAGAGTCTCGGAGAAGTCCTCGCCGGCGTGGAAAGATTCGATTTCGATCTTGGCGGTCTTCTGGGAAGAACTGTACATATTATTAGCAACTGTAATATTAGAATAATGGGAGGGTGATCCTTACAGAGTTCGCTTGGCTTTTTCAACCTCACGCTTCAGCTTGCCCATCGTCTTGGGGTCCTTGTTGATATCAACGTTCTTCTCCTTGTTGTACTTCTTGGCGAAGTAGTTGATGACACGGTTATCGAAATCTTCACCACCAAGATGAGTGTCACCAGCGGTCGCTTGGACCTCGAAAACGCCGTTGTCAATCGTGAGGATGGAAACATCGAAAGTGCCACCACCAAGATCGTAGACGATGACTTGACGCTCATCTTTATCAGTCTTGTCCAGACCGTAAGCCAAAGCTGCCGCGGTAGGTTCATTGACAACACGGAGGACGTTGAGGCCGGCAATAGTACCGGCGTCCTTGGTAGCGGCTCTCTGAGCGTCGTTGAAGTAAGCCGGAACAGTGACGACGGCGTTGGTGACAGTCTCGCCGAGATAGCTCTCTGCCACCTCCTTCATCTTGCCCAAAACCATAGCGCTAATCTCCTCTGGAGTGAAGGTCTTCTCCTCATTGTGAACATCGACTTTGACGCGGGGCTGGCCGTTCTTGTTGACGACGGTGAATGGGAAGTGCTTCAAATCAGCCTGAACCTCCTTCTCGACGAATTTACGTCCGATCAAGCGTTTCTGCGAGTACGTTAGGATTTGTATCTTACAAGGATGAAGAAACGGATTCTTACAATATCGAAAATTGTCCGGTGAGGATTGCTGGCGTACTGATTCTTTGCCGCATCACCAACAAGTCTCTCCTCGTCGGTAAAAGCCACCCATGAAGGCGTTATTCGGTTACCTATCCAAACCATCAGCTCCAGCCCGTGAACTTAGCTGAGGAGAGTACATACCTTGGTCGTTGACCATTATTTCCACCTTGCCATTCTTCATTACACCAACACAGGAGTATGTGGTTCCCAAATCGATACCGATCACGGGCCCAGTAACTTGGTTCTCTTTCAACGGCTCCTGGTCTGCCCTCGCGGTCGAAGCGAGCATCAAGCCCCCACATAGAACGAGAAGAAGATAAAAGGCCATAGACCAAGCCGAACGCGACGACTCGCCGCCTCTTGACCGCCTCGGCATCGTGAAGATGTGTGATGCGAATAGGGAGGTGAGTATGCTCGATCTCTATCGAAGAGCCTAGCAAAGAATGGGTATAGGACAATACAAGAGGTCTACGTCCCCAAGACCAACAAGTGGAAAGAAAAGTGGTGGAAGAAGTGGTGTGGGAGAGAAGGAAGAGGGGAGGGAGAAAAGGCTATGGGGGAGAGCTTAAAAGTAGCCAGAGTGTGAAGTTTTGAACAGAATACAGTTGCATTTTGACGCACTTAAGCTCTCACCGCCTGCCGAGAAAGGCTAAGCACTAGGCCACATGCGCCACTTCTCAATAACGCAACTTGTCCTTTCGAAGCTGAGCAAGAGCCCCAAGAGCCCCTCAGCCCAGCACAGAGATGCTTCTAATTAAGTCTAACCACGCCCCAATTCCAGCTGGGACTTGTGAACACGTATAGCTTTGCTCGCGGCAAATAAGTGGTGGTCATCATTGCACGATATGTGATTCCAGCGCTTTTTAATTCCAGCTTTCAGCCTCAGCCTTTCTACCAGTGCTGTACAACCAAGCTATGCTTTACAAAAACTGCATGTCATTTGAACTTTTTTTATTTTTCTTTATTTTTAAAAGTCAAACCCCATTTTGATTTCTCACAAATAAGGCGTTCTTGCGATGCATTATCGAGCAATAGATACAGCCCGTCCGCTCGCCACAATAAGAGCTGGTCCATGCGGTCAGGAACAGCCGCAGAGCTTCTTCCAAGTGTCCTTTTCTCAGCCTCTCACATGAAAGGGTGATGTATCCTCTACGTACCGATCGCGGACTTCCACTAATCGTCTGCAGTTCTAAGATGGGGCAAGAATAACTCTTTCGTGATTACTCAATAAGCTTTTAGGTAGACAGAAGTCATACCGCAAGTTTATTTGCGGCGAGAAGGAAATAACCCTAATCCTTCATAGCGTTGGCGTTCTGCAAATAGCTTCAGAGCAGCTATATTAGGGTTATTGCCAGCACGTAAATATGCACAGTGCAAGGCTTTTTGCAGTACAGCCCGCTGTTCCGATTGTTCAATAACAGTCGTATTCACCATACGTGTCTTGCGTCTTGTGTCTCGTCAATGTAGCTATGATTCATCCACAGCAAACGGGCGGGGTCCAAAAGAATGGCAAATCGACGCCGGCACATTTGCCATAATTTCGCTCCTCTAAATCCCTGAACCTCTACCGCCGAAGCCCCACCTGATTTGATTAGCTTGTCTAACCTTAACTCCTAAATCATCCGCCCAGGCCCACACCAGGCCCGGGTTCTTCTGGAACATTCGTCCAGCAATCGCCAGAGCCAATCCTTCTTCGAGCAGCTGGTTGGCCTGATTACCCTCTGTGATCGTTCCCACAGTTCCCACGGCCATCTTGTCGCCAACGGCCTTCTTAACTTCCTTGGCGAAAGGCGCTTGGTAGCCTGGACCAGCCTTGATCTGCTGCTTCTCATGCAGGCCGGCAGAGGACACATCGAGCAGATCAACTCCGTGCTCAGCCAGAATCTGAGCAAGCTTGACAGTCTGAGGGACGTCCCAGCCCTCAATATCCGTATCCTCTAGCCAGTCTGTTGCGCTGATGCGCAGGAAGAGCGGCATCTCCGCGGGGATGGTTTCACGCGTCAGGTCCACGAGTTCTAGTGTTAGCCGAATGCGGTTCTGGAAAGAACCACCGTATTCGTCTGTGCGCTTATTTGAGGCTGGGGAAACGAACTGATGGAGGAGGTAGCCGTGCGCGTTGTGGATCTCGATGGCATCGAAGCCGGCCTTGAGGGCACGCTCGACACTCGCTCTAAAGGCTCTCTTAAAGTTCTTAATATCCTCCTTCGTCATCTCTTTTGGCTTGGCGTGTCTGTCATTGTAAGGGATTGCGCTGGGCGCGTAGACATTATTGGGCCAGCCATTGAGCTGCAAGAAGTTTAGCAGTCTGCTTCCATGCGTTATAGAGAAGTCGAGAGAGTGGAACACACCTCCTCACTTGCTACATCACCCATTGACAGCCATGGTGCAACCGTGCTGGCTTTCCTACCAGCGTGGCCAAGCTGAATCCCAATTTTTTGGCTTTGACTGTGTGCGAACTCGACAATCTTTCGGAGAGGTTCAATTTGCGAGTCCTTCCATAAACCACCATCCTCGGGTGTGATCCTTCCCTCCGGCGTAACAGCTGTAGATTCCACGAAAGAAATTCCGGGTCCACGCTGTATAATACCGCCAAGGTGGGTGAAGTGCCATGCTGTATGGTGACCATCCTCTGCAGAATATTGGCAGAGAGGAGAGAGCTGGAGAAATCAGAACTTGTCTACGGTGAGCTATCAATGAGGGGCTCGCACCATGATGCGATTATGTAATTTCAAGCCCCGCAACTTCAACGGCGTAAACAGCTTAGGAATGGATTTGCCATCTTCTTTCATTCCAAGCGCAGTGCCCGCAGGAGGGATCTGGGCAGGGGTATAGTATGATATCTACTCCAAGGAGTGAAGTCTAAGCATACAATTCTTAGTAAAAATAGGTAACATGAGCTCACCCCAGGAGCCGCTCTGTTGACATTGTACTTCTCTTCTGAGCAACCTTCCGCGACGGCGTGGTGGGAATGAGGGGGAGCCATATTCCACGGATGTTGTGAGGTAGAATTATGAATATCTAGGGGATTCAAAGACCGATGTGGATAAGATGAAATAGCGGGCACGAACACTTTATACCTGCAAGCCCTTCGGCTCCAGCGGGCTTCCCACTTGCCTCGAGAATTTCACGGAACATGCTCGGATTGCGGTTAAGGAACAACCTCCTAGAAGATGCGCAGTTGATTGGTGTGTGGATTACCCGGCCAACACTCGGATGGAACTCGTAATTGCTTGCTAATCATCCCAACAGTTAGTATCATTACTCACAAAGCCTGTTGCTGACCTAGCATGTTTCTTGCTTGGCAAATATCCAAATTAAGGCATGCACACGTCAAACTTGATGCTCTAAGTCAAAGATTCGACCCCTTGAGCCTAATTTTATATTGTTACATCAGAGTGCTGTTTCTACCACCCCTCAAGCGCTTTCGCCTTGACAAATAGACCCCCTTTAGGTCTTGCTGTGATCCCTCCTTGAATTTCCAGCTTCATATTAGGATCGGAAAGCTCCATTTCGTAATGGCCAAATAATGCCGCCAGCAAAATTGCAAACTCTGCCTTGGCAAAATCTTTCCCAATGCAGCTTCTTGGACCATGCAAGAAGGTGAGAAAGGAGTAGTTGCTGTCAGCGCCGCCAGTATTGGTTCTTCCGGGCCCCATCCAACGATCTGGGTTGAAGTTCTTGGCGTCTTCGCCCCATAACTTTTGGCTGCAGTTTATCGCCCATGGGCTGATAACAATACAGGTGCCTTTAGGGATTGGGTGGCCGAGAATAGTGGTGTCGTGAGCGGCTTCCCGAAAGGTAATTGGAACTGGGGAGAAAAGACGTAGGCTCTCGTTACAGACCGCGTTAAGGTAAGGAAGATGATCAATCTCCACCGAAGATATTTTTGCGTTATGGTCGAGAATAGATGGAAGATTGCCTCGAATCTCTTCGCGCAAACGCTTTTGCATGTCGGGGTGAAGACATAGCAGGTATGTAGCCCATTGAAGTGCTGAAGCAGTTGTTTCGTGCCCAGCTGCTAGAAAAGTCATGAGTTGATTGACGAGGTCATCATCGCTGAAACCGCCGGATTCCAACGCCACAGACAGAATGTCAACATCCATACGTTCCCCTTTCTCAAATTTCTCTTTTTTACTCCTGATCAAGTCGTAGCAAGTCTGTTTAATGAGCTTGATAGCGCTTACAAGTTCCTCATTACGCTTAACGGGAAGAGCCCGTAAAATCCAGATGGGAACGACATTGCCTAGGATTTGCATGGACCGCGCAATGCGGTCAGTTGTGAATATTCTCCGATAGGTCTGATTCAGCTCGTTGTCAGGGTCTTCAATTGCACCGAAATCCCGCCCCAGTCCAGCAATGCCAATGATATCAAGCGTTGCTCGACTGACCCAATTGCCGATCTCGACTACGGAATATGGTTGTTCGGTTGGAATGCCTAGCTTTTGGATGGTGACATCGAGTGCCTCGATCAATTCTCTTGATTTATTCCAGAAAACTGGGTAGAGATCCTTAATGTGGCGGTACGCAAACGCTGGCATGAGAGTCCTTCTTTGCCTCTGGGAATAATTAAGCAACGATTTACTGTAAATGAAACTTGAGGATGGTACCTTGTGTTCTTCGCCCTCTGCTAAAAGAATGCCAATGCCCAAAACTCTTCCGAGGCCGTTCTCCAGTCGCCCAGGTTTAATGAATTCATAGTTCCTGTGCACGAGGACCTCAGCTAAACCTTTGGGGTTAGTGATAAACACACGATCTTCGTTGAAAAGAAACGCGTATCGAATAAGGCCTTCATTTGGAACTTCTTCTGCCCACCGCTGTTGGGGCGCGCCTGAAGGCTCCTCCAGGATTCGACGATAATTGCCAACGAGAAAATTGCCGCCCTATAAGATCCTTAGAATTTAATCTTTACAACTTTACAACTTCACTTACTGGGGCTGCTGGGAGATGCCGTAGAGGGCTAAAGTACTTAGGCCAGACAATCACAGTCCATGTGAAGAGGCAAGCTAGCTGAAGGCCGTAAAGAGCAGCAACAGCCCAGTAAAACGAGTGGTAGACACTATATGTTGCAGCATAACGGGTCACAAAGAAGGATATTAGAATAGAATCCAGGAACAGAACTTTCTTCTGGACGGCCATATCTGCGATGAGGCTACAACGATAATGGTTTTGGTTGTGCAAAGCAACGCCTCTCTGTGGAGAGACAAATGACCGTATATATCAACACAACAGGCTGCACAAATAATAAAGATAGTAGAAGTAATATAACGCTGACGAGAGTCCTGGTTCTAAGTGCTGGGTTGAGGCTGGAGGTTGGAGAGGGGCTCCATTTTATGGCTCTAACATTGCAAGTGTTATTTAGCGAAAGCGGGTTGGTCGTCGCTTGGAGGCGCTATCCCTTCGCGTGGCAAGTTTTCTTGGACTTTTCGTATATGCACGCCTCATAAGCCAATCTAGAGGCTCTATACCGTAAAGAGCTTGGTGTCTCTTTTGCCACACAAAGGGATCGCGTCGTTAAGTCGGGTGGTCGGCTAGTTCAGTTTCGCCGAAGCCCCGACTGCAAAAGCGGACCAAATGATTCGGACTCTACTGCGAGTTTCGCAGATCGAGAAGCCTGCTCTCTCGGTTCCATATGAAGGGTCTTTTCGTTGGTGTTGCCACATTGGAGGCTCCTCGGATAGATCTTTGAAGGCTACCGGAGCAAAATTAGTGATTGATACTCTTTGAAATCGCAGCAAAGCGTTCCTAGAGTCCTTTTCCTGGTCCTGTTCAGATCTACCGATAACTACCTTAGGGCACCCAGAAGGCTGGACGAAAAAAGTGTGGATACCGAAAACTTACTAGCCCGGCAAGCCTCGATTGAGGATTAGTTGTCAATGGGAAGAAGTTCTCCCTTCTGCCGCGTCATTTTAAGGACACTCCAATATATTTCAGCGGTCACTCACGAGCGGAACTTAACACTCTACCTGGAGAAAGATACAGTGCAGACCAATCACCTCTCGCTCGGGGTGCCGCGGCATTAGGTGCAGGTCCTGCTGTCCAAATTCCAACTCGCATCAGCAATACGACTCCACGGCGGACAGCACTGGATTTCCAAGTATCAATCTAGAAGGCTAATGAGCGTAGGATAGCAATCGGATCATCAATTGGCCCGGGCTCGACAGCTTCTGTGCAATACTCCATTGTTGTAAGTTTGCGTGAACCTACAAACTATAATGCAGGTTTAAATACTCACGATCATATGATGAAATAGGGCTCTAGCCGTGCGCTTGTTGGACTTGAGGTAGCTCGAGCCAGTGCTGAAGTGGCTATTGAAAACGACCTTAATGATCCGTTTATGCCACTGCAGCCATTACAAACCGATTTGATATACCAGTCAGCGGAAAGCCCCATAAGAGGCGTTGCACAGCAATCAAGCCAACTTCTAGCATAAGACAGTCAGCCACAAAACAAACGCCCCACTTGACTCTCTAACATATTAAACGACGACGACCCAGAACAGGAACCAAGCCTTGTAATGGTCAGGGTAAGCGTGGATACTTAGAGGCGTTCTTATGCGAGCGGCTGATGTGACTTTGACGGTTGAAATATTTAAGTTCTCTAGGATCGATTCATTTGGGTTCCTTGGTGTTGGATTTGGAGCTCTGGAATTGGACTCTTGGTGTGCCGGGTACTGCTGTGCAACTGAACAGACTTTCTATTATTACCGTGGGCTTTCATACCCTTACTCTTGGAGTTTGTTAGACTGGAGGAGAAGCGACTGACGGTTCTGGACTTGTTACTTTCCGCTTCTAGAGGCGGGGAATTTCTACCTACTACTCTATGTACTTACTTCGGCATTACGGTTTAGAGAAATGACTGAGATATCATCTGATAACTAATCCTAACCTGATGGCGTGATAAAAATGTCAATAGAGGATTGTCCAAGCTCTAGTCACTAACCTCATTTATTTGTCACACATACACCTAAGTATTTGAGGTTTCAAAGCCTATGCATAATGAATTACTAGAGTGGCACTATCTTTTTTCTCAGTTTTCAGGTGATGTAGGTGCATGAACAGCAAGTATTCGATAAAGTGAGTTTGAAGAGCCCGAGCGAAGTAACGATGCGCTGAACCATACACTGGACAAAAAAATAGATTGGAGGTAACGCCTGTGATTGTTGCGTTCGAATCAATTAGAGAGCTCCCGGGAAATCATTTGAGCGGAGATATAACAGACCAAGACGCCGAGAAATGCCAATGATGCAACAAATGAAATCAGAAACGCTAGACAAGATACAAGTAACAGCAAGAAATGCAGTGTGACTACAGGGTATCAAAGAAAGATCCCAATGTATCAGGAGATACAGGATCGAGAGTTAAGGCGATGGTAATTGCTATCAAGAAGACGAAACCGTAGCATCTGTTAGTTATGATCTTCCTGCCTGGGCAGGCCTCTTGTCAATGCCCAGAGCATCGTCAAACTGAACCGTAAGGGCACCAGAACCAATTGCCTGGACACGATCCCAGCTGCCCTCTTCATTACCATTGTCACCAATTACGTTTTCTAGCCACGTTGCTTCGTCTTCGTCGCCCGCGCTGCCTGAAGAAGAAAGCCTACTTCCGGGAGTTCTTGGAGCAGGAAATCGCTCGTGGAAGAGGCGAGGGTATTCGGAGGTCATCTTTGACCCTTCTTCGTTGTACGCCGATTGCGAGACATCAATTAACTTGCTAACAAGGGATGGAGATATTAGCTTCAGGTACCAGACGGAGGCAGGAGACCTACTCCGACGTCTGCGCGCAAATCCGCTCTAACGCGTCTCTCTGGCGTCGAATCTCTTCTGGATCTGGTTGAGGCCCACTGTTGGGACCACCAGTGCCATAGTGGCCTGGTTGGTACGAGTCGCCGAGCAAGTGCGAGGTGTCAGATCGCTGAGCAAGGGGGAAAATTAGCACGTTTATGCGCCGTAAGTGCTGCAGACAGCAGTAGAAGAGTTGCGGACGCACTCACATCAGATTGAGAGGTCCGCCGCCCCAGACCTAGACAGGAAGAGCAGATGCCCATGGAATGTGCGAAGGCTAAGGACTACGATTTCGAAGATGTGTGCGAGACAGGAGCAACCGGATGTGAAGAAACATGCATATGGAGCATGGAGCAGCTATGGAATATTTTAAGTGGCGTTAGACGAGGATTGTGGTTGTGTTGTAATGAGCTCCATGTTGTGATTGGGTTGGTGAGAACTCTAACTGATTCGGTGGCTGGAAACGAATTCTCTCCTGCCGAGCCGCAATCCCTCCATCATCACCACTCTTCCAACATGGCTCACAATACATTCTTCGGAACCCTGCCGTTATCCGGTATTCATCTCAGTTTCTTCATTGTTTCTATCTTCGTCTCAGTACTAGTCTAGTGTTTTTTTCTTCTTAATTCGTAGACAATATCTTATCAAAATCCCAAAGCCTTTTAATCATCGCTTTCTCTCTTTCAAGTCGTTTTGCTATGTTGCAATTTTCTGTTAAGGCTACTGTTCCTGCACCAATACTATTAGTACAACCGCAGCAACGCGACTTTGACATCAATAAGATAACCCTTTCGGACCTGAAGAAACGATGCGTGTGCCCTAAATGCAGGGTGATTGAACTTTGACGAAAAACACTAAAGCAAGGGGGCTTGGCTCCCAGCTCAAAGATTTTTGCATGCCTCCTAGTTACCGAGAATGGAAAATTCAACCACCACGTCTTGTGGTAATTTGCCACCTCAAGGCGGTTATCGTGAGCAAACTCAGGGCTGGTCTCACGCAAGGTCACTCTTGCGCTACACTTGAGCGCGAGACCCCATCCCGTTTGCGGCACTTTGAAAGTCCGCAATTGCAGTTGCCCCTGCAAGGCACATTGATGAGTTCTAGTGAGCATGGCTATTAGGAAGGCTATGGAGGCAGGTATTAAATGTCTTAATTTGCTCATTATTATAAAGATCATGCCGTACTTCAAAGGCTCGACCGTCTTCCGCACAGCAACCATCACTCATTAATTTAATTGAGCCTCCATCATTCGCTAAGGTGCTTAACCATGTATCTGATTTTTTTACGAATGCTGGCTTTGACCTTCCTTCCAATCTCTACAACCTTGGCTAGAGTTACTAACCGCGTAGATGCACCTGCTGAGCCACTAGTTGCAGCTCGGATCGCTTCCAAACAAGGTTCTTTGTTCAGCCATCTTCGAAACGTATTTTTCAAACGAGACGAAATCTGTGTGAAGGATGACTTTTATTATTACCTACAAAGTAACCCTGAAGCCAACACATTTTGTAATATATGGATCAGTATTCCGCCTGCCACAACGATGGTTGAGTACACATCAACGATGTAAATTTCCTCTCTTGAAGGTCATATCGCTATTGTATTAACAGCTTATGTAGAACTGCTACGGATATTGCGGCTACTTCGACAAATACGGTTGTCAGTACAGTCCGGACAACTACTGTGTTTACCGTAACTGCAACCGAAACAGTAGCCATTGGAGCTAAAGAAAAAAGGGAGGATGCTCCAGCTCCTACAGACCCTCCACTCCTTCGCCGAAATGTTTTGTTGAATGGTATAGCGGCTGTTGTTACCGACGCTATCGGTGGGACCGTTGCCTCTTCCGCGGATATGCCAGCAGGCACCGCTAAAGCCTCAATTGATGCAGGGCTTTCTAGTGCCTGCTCATGTTTGAACTATCAGCCGCTCTCAACTTTCACTGTAACCTATACTGATTTACCTTATGTAAGGCAGAAAGAATTATGCTTCTAGGAAAACGACTAATGCTCCGTAGTATACAACACTAGATGCCTTCGAGCAGGACACTCTCACCCTACAATCTACTATCATCCAGACGTCTTACACAACTCAGACTACCACCCAGACTACGATAATAGGTCTTATGTCTTCCATTAACTTGGCACCTTCTAGTTCACCGCTCAATTCAACCGCATCCGCCGCGACATACGTACCTACGCCTTTGAACAACACTGCGCCAACCAGTTCAGTGCTCATTTCATCATCATCGCTCACCGCAGCGGCGTCTAGCACGGCTTCCATTGTGACATCCATTACAGTAGCAGGCGGGCCTAGTCGTCCCTCTTCTGAAGCAAGGGCTATTGCTACATCACTTCCAATCTCTTGCCCTCAAAACAACAACCAGACAATAACAAATATCATTGGAAATAAGGGGCTTGAATATCTAGTTCTCTGTGGCGTCAATGTCTTTGATAATACCACCATTCTCAGTACGAGCGTGGCTGGGCCAGCCGAATGTGCAGCTGAGTGTTCATTCGTGAACGACGCATTCCAAGAAGATCTGTGTCAAAGCGCTGTCTTCATTCCCGCTGTTGGTGGCAACGACAACTGTGTTCTCAAAAAGAGTGCAGAGGTGTATGCCCAGACACCTGGATACGTCAGTTTTATCCTCTTGAAAACTTTTGCCGGTGGCAGCAACTCCACGTGCTCTGCGAACGTATTCGCGGGTGCGAGTAGCTCGGTGGATACGTCCTCGTTGATTGCGTCTATCACTAGCGCTGGTCTGACAGTTACTCAGCCGCCATACGCTGTTTCTACCGGTGGTGGAGGCCAGTTTTCGACACACTATTCCCATGGTGAAACTGATTCTGCCGGAGTTTACGACTACTCCTGGTATAACATAGAAGCATCATCAAGTTCATGGTATTTGAAATATGCATTCTCCTGGACTTATATTATCATTCACCCTCAAACGATCGTTATCCCTCGAAATGTGAGGAGTGGGATAGTGGAAGGATCAAGTATGGTGATTGCCGACACGGATATCACGACTATCATCCATGGCTCTACGACCACCATTATCGATGGGGGTAGTACAATTATAATAACTAATGTGAACGGCCAAGCCTCTGTACCCGCCTTGGTCACCAGTGGAGGTGGCGTTTTCTCAACAGGTGGATCAAGTTTGGTTATGGCTTCCCAAGGTGGTTCAAGTGTCATCTCTCCAGCTCCCGTGACTACATTTACCGAAACAGTCACATCCCCAGTTGCCACAGCGACTATTATCAGCATTAGCACGGCTGTCTCTGGTGGAGCTAGTGGTTCTGGTTTTGGCTTTGGCAATACAACAAGTGTTGCAACGGTTAAGAGTGTGCTTAGTGGTGCGGGAGGCGAAACCACTTCTGGTGGTTTCTATAATGTCAATTCCACAGGAGGTGTCGGTGCTATCAGCCCTTCTGCCTCTGCATCGTCGGTACCGAACAAGACTACTTTCATCAACAAAAGTGATTTTACTGTTACCTCGGTGATCTCCGGCATGACTTCGTTCTACACTTCCACCGAGCCCCTAGGTGTAGTTAGTACAGCGTCGTCAGGCCTCACGGCGCTTCTTCCCCCTCCTTCGAATGGCCCAACAGGTCCTGCCAACCAGACAGCTATTGTAATAACTACCGTTATCTCAGGAGTAATTTCAAAGTACACCTTCACCGGGGGTGGAGGGGTGATCAGCCCTACATCCGAGGGAGCATCTGCATCAACCTCCTCTCTACCCACGAATCAAACCGTTGTCACAGTAAATGAGACAACGATTGTCTATACTACAGTAATATCTGGAGCGACTTCAACATATTTGTCTACCGGAGATGTGGGTGTCGTTAGCCCCAGCTCTAGCCTTTCCATAATTCCAACATCTCTGCCCATCAAGGGAACCTCTGCAATAATCACTGAGACAGTTCAAACATTAACCGCAGAGTCATCGAGTTTTTTCTCAGGCGGCACCTCAGGTGGTTTCTCCACAATGAATTCCACTGGCGGCATTGGTGCTACTACCCCTACAATGAGTACTGTGAGCTTGGGTCCTGTTTCGACACTCTCGGCTATACTGTCCAATGGAACATTCGTGCCCATGAATGGAACGGTTCTGATATCAACAATTGTGCCTTCAGAGGTCTTTTCGGGTGAAACATCGGGCGGGTTTTCTACGATGAACTCCGCTGGTGGCATCGGGGTAATAACTCCCCCTGCTTTGAGTCCTTCTACTGCAGCTTCGGCCGTGCCATCTAACGGTACCGCCGCATCCATGAACGAAACAGCTTTGATATCAACTTCCATAGTTTCTGGTGGAGTTTCGGGCGTTATCTCAGGGAATACAATAGTGATAAACTCCACCGGAGGTGTTGGTGTTATAAGTCCAATATTCAGCCAGTCCACGATATATACCCCTACGCCAGTAAATGGGGCCACTGCTTCTCTTAATAAAACAACTTCTGTCACTTCGATATTCATATCTGGTATTACCACGCTTCTAAGCGCGACCAGCGAAAGTGAAATCCAGCCTCTCCCTTCGGGCAGTCCATCAGTCACACTTAACTTGACAATTGCTTCTCCTGAGATAACCACTTTTTCAGGTACCGCTCCTCCAAGTATGGCACCGACACACAGTGCGAATACTTCTACATCTAGTTTCACATTCAGTGATCACCCTGACTCTAGAGGCTACAGTCCTGGGTCAGACTCATCCTCAGCCTTCAACTACACGTCAATCGTGGGCACTCGAGTAATTGTTTCTACAATGACTCCTTCTGGGACTGCATTTTCTCCCTCGCGTTCAAACTCTATTATTGCGTCAACGGGCACCCCTGTCGTGTTGAACGGTACCACCTCTAGTGAAGCCTCGTTGACAACACTTCCAGGCTCCAACTCAATTTTCATGGCTGGCACCGGAATCACTAGTCTAATAATCTCCTCGGGAACATTATCGTTGACTCTCGCATCAATCTCTGGCAATGGAACTACGGCATTCCCGACCGCGCCTCATTCTAGCAGTTTTACTTTCAATAACGGCGGTGACTCACGTATCGGAATACCTAGCCTTACTGAGACACCAACACCTACACCATTTGCAAATCCCACAACGCAAGTTGGCAGTGACTCAATATCAATCTTACCTTCAGCTTCCATTTCAATACCGAACCCAAACTCAACGGTGCCGCTTAGTAGCGGTCCGGTATCAGCGTTACCCTCGACCCCTCTTCCGACTCCATTTGCGAATTTTACAACACCAATCAACACTGGCTCAGTAATAATCCTATCCTCAAATTCTAGTCCAACTCCATCTGCCAACTTCACACCGCTATCAAGTAGTGGTTCAGCACCAATTCTGTCATCGACTCCAGGTCTGGTGGCATCTGCAAACTCTACGATGCCACTGGGTAGCGGTTCTGCTCTGACTATCCCATCGACTTCCATTTATGCAGCACCACTGAACTCTACAACACTACTCGGTACTGGTTCGACTGAATCTGCTTCGGCACCTTCCCTATTCGAAAACTCAACGGCAGTTTTTGGCGGTGGTTCTATTCCGACCATCCCATCAACCTCGATTCCACCATCTTCAACAAATTCCACGGCGTCATCTGGAACTGGTTCCACCATAGCCGCAACTCCAACCCCTCTTCCACCGTCTGCTATGCCTAGTTCGTCAGGGAATGTCTCAATTAATGTCAACTCTATTTCATCGCCATCATCTTCTCTTATCGCTGGGGTTACCACATCGGCATCGCCGTCCTCTACATCTACAGTCTTATCCAACGCAACTAGTTCAAGCGAATGTAGAGGTTCTGCTACTCTATCAATTGAGACTGTGTTCATTACTCACACTGTCCCCGCTTCAACCTATTCCTCGGCCGGAGGTTTTTCGTCCCAAACACACGGCCCGATCTCAATCGGTAGTCCATCCACAAATAACTCCACTTGGTCTGAGCATCGTGTTATTGGCGAAGTTGCTACACAGGCCCAGATTAATGCTGCGTGTGCTAATAGCGGGAACCTTATTTTCAATGGAGATTTTGAGATAGTCGACGGTAATAATAACGCTGTCGGCTGGGATTCGTACTCAAGAAGTAGCTTTATTGACTTTGAAGACTATCCATCAACAACACAGCATACACCTGGGGGTTCATACAACGGACGCGTGGTTAACATAGATCCTGGTGCAAGTGTTTCAATTTGGCAACCTGTCACGCTATGCCCGAATGGCTCATATTACCTGGAAGCGTGGGATCGCCAATACCCGCTCCTAGCCGAGTGTGTTGTTTCATACGTGCTGGGTAACCAAACAGTGTTCTCGACCAGCCCGCAAGAGGCATGGGGGGCTCAGAAAGTAATTTATACTGCTGGTGAAACCGCAGCAGCTGTCAGTCTGACTTTCAACATAACGGTCACGTGCTCTGGGCCATCAGGAAAATTATCTGAGGACGTGAATAGGGAAATGATAGCTGAAATTGACGATTTGAGTTTGATTGCTTTATGATCGTGGCAAACCTCGAAATATTACAGAAGTGGCAACAGAAGCGACTGGAGCGCCGAAAAGGAAAAAATGCGGTGGGGTGAAGCGTGGGGGTGTGGGGATGGTTGGGATAGTTTTCTTAACTTCAACTAATTTTCGAAACGTGATTAGCCTTGCTTTTACAAGTTGTTTCTGGTAGCGCTGAGACTTTTCACAGAGCGTAAGATCCCTTTGAGTATTTGAACCCTTTGTCAGACTGTATCCGGGGAGCATAGTAGACTCATAAGAGCGTTTAGACATACTATTGGTCTGGAAAAGAAATGAATGGGTCTTGAATTAAGGTTTGAAACACGCAGAAAATAACACGGATGGCGAGGAGGTAGGCCCAGAACAGATTTTGAGGGATATTCTTGCCTTACATAGTGCATTGGTTTCGCCCAAAACGTTCAGTACGTTAGTCTCTTTGGTCGCCCATTGGCCCACCTGACCCTCTATCCCAGCATATACCCTGTACACGTCATAGAATCAGCAGATGGAGTAGTACAGTGTCAGGTATAATGAACTGCAATAAGCGCCCGAATTTTGGAAGCAAGGTGGTGTGCTGAAGTCGCGAGTTGATAAAGCTTTCCACCTCTGCATTCTCACCGGACCGAAGAGGACGATGACTGGATTATCAAGGAGATCACGCTTCGATGTTAACATAAAGTACGATCCAGGGAAGGATCTGAATTTTCACAGCAAACCGCCACGAATATCTCTGTACCTTCGGGTCGGGATGATCTACGACTTAGGCAGACCAGTCAGAGACCGCCACGTGGGAAAAGCACGACTTGCGACAGCACTCTCTTCTGTGGGTTGATATTGTTGGTTTCGGCCTTCAGATGGAAAAATCAATCATTTTTGAGCTCTTGTTCTTTCTCTAAGAAAAACGTTCGAGAATTTGGACATACGGAAAGACACAAACTCTCAGAGCACGACATTATCCACCCGTTCTAGAGATCAGAAAAACTAAGGTGCCTAGTTACGAAATATCGAAAAGACACTACCCATACTTTCTGAACGAAAGCAACACTCGAAATTCATCCTTAAGAATCTGAAGAGATCATGTACAATAAACAGGCAGGGAAATGACACTTGATGGACAACGCATGAATACACTATACGAGCAAAACAAAGCTTACCAGCAGCATGGACTTTTTCTGGGCCGAACCTGGCATTCCAATGGGATTTCTAGTACCAATTCCGCATTAATACGGACGGTCGAGCGATGAAGCTTGGAGAACATGAGGTGTTGACGATGGGAGCGGAGAAGGTACGGAGGTACATCGGCAAGAGCCGCTAGTCGCATCACGTGGCCGGTCACTTTAGCGAACTTCTTTCTCCTCACTTCGGCCACCTCACTTATCGACCACAACAACTCCCTTTGCCCCGCGATAACTGCATTCATCACGGCCCTCGTCTCAAATCACGGCGCGAACAATGTCTTCGACCCTCCGTGCAATTTGGGCTCTGAGCCTAGCGCCGCGCCGCTGTCGGTGGGCCGTGCGCGATCAACTGCGGACAGCTATTTTGGCTACGCGACTCGCACGGATTGGACAGCTTCAGCCCCCATCAACCGGCTCAGCGGCTACTTCACAGCCATCAAAATGGGACCAATCATGAAGTTAATGGGATTCGTTACATCATCAAACCCGAAAAAAAACCGCTATGAAAGAGACATGCGACTGTAAGAGGTACCGCCCTGTCTTTCCTTGCTTCACCTCGCCTCTCAATATCAGTCTTTTCCGTGTCAGCCCAATTTCCCTTCCCGAAAATGAATGGACTTCAACTCCCAGAAAAAACAAAACGTTGTACATGAAACGAAATTCTCCACCGTCCGTCTGGTCTTGTTCTTCGCATACCTAGACATGGCTGCCGATGCCCTGGAGCCGCCTGTTTCTCTCACAGCCAAGTTCGTAAATCTCTGTGTCCAGGCCTCGGATAATTTCCATTGATTTGTCAATGGACGCTCTAAATTTGTTCCCCTCGCGTTGCCAGCGGTTGATGCGATCAACCTCGGCGGCCCGGCGCCGCATCTTGGTGTCGATTTTCTCGCACAGCTTGCACTTCTGACCAACAGGGACCGTTTGCATGATAAGCTTCATGCCACATGTTTCGCCAATACGATATTCGCGGTTGCAGTGCTGTCGGAAGTGACCCCACTTCCAGTCACCGCAAACGAAACGATGTTGATCGAAGAAACACATGTTTCAAGAGCTGGACTATTCTAGCGCAAAAGGTTGTGTCAGCCCTACGGAATAATTGTTTGGACGACAGCTCATGTCAACGTACCTTGCGTTACTTGGGCTGGGTAATGGGCCAATTGATTGGACTAGGGAGAGCTAAGCTAGGAAAGATCAGCCTTAGGGGTCAATTCAAGATGAGGAACCGCCGTGGTAACCCACACTCTGGTTGGTTGAGAGGCAATAGACTGTTGACCCAAGATGTGGTATGAGGAAGAGCTTAGACAAGAATGTTTGATGTTTGAGTCGGCGGTTATTGCTCAAGGATGGTCTGCTTTTGATGGAGCTGTTGGAAAGGCAGGAGCTGTTGATGTGATGGGTGAAACTCAGAAGGTGTCGACGCCGCTATTTATGCTTCAAAGGACGGAAGGATCATCAGAAGCTCGAGGTTGTCTGGCCACCGTCTATGCTCCCGTCTCCAGACTAGAGATCGAGCCCGTCGTCCATCCACGTCTCGACATGGTCGTACCCCACTCCCTGGCGTCCAACGATATCGCCACGATCAACGGATCACTTTCATATGCCGCTAATGGATCCATGGAGCCCGGCTGCGATGATACCCTAGGCCGTACCCGGCGTTCCAGCTATGCAAAGAAATATCACATTTGCTAGGGATCACCGACGTCGTGGCTTCTTCGACCGCGTAATATCTCCCTCCGAGGAGAAAAATCCCTCAGGATTCTTGGTCTGTTGTTTCAGCCGGACCATGCTGCAGAGTCTGGATGCTTTCTTTTGGAGTTTTTTGACATTTCATCCCTGAAGGAAGTTGAGGACGTTGAACCGAGATACAGTCACGTGCTTCAATCCCGATGCCGAACCACCATCCGCTTCTCCATTCGTTAGTCCAAGTTGCTAGGCGATTGGACAGTGGCATTTCTCACGTTTTCCCCCATTAATCCGGAACACGGAAAGACGAAAACGCGTTTGCCCAACGGTGTTGTTACCACGTACCCACCCTAGAGAGCTTTGAGAGGTGCTGCTCAAAGGATTGGTCAACGTCTGTTCAGAACACCTGCCAGCCCTTCGGTTCAAACTGTTACTTTCTTTTGTCCTCGTTCAAATCTCTGTGTTCGCTGTCTAAGCGACCAAATCAGAGCATGTCCTTGTTTCTGGGTCGGTATCAGTCTTGCTCGTCGTTCCAGCTAATCAACGTGTAGACCAAGGGACCATTGGTAGTATTCGCCTCGATCACCCATTGCCTTCTCCAACACGGACCTTCATCTTTGCTTGGCTGACACAACCTTCCCGACCCCCTCTACTGGCGGTTGTCCAGTCACCTTATCGGCTCACGCTGCAACACCCGTTCAGGGAGATGATGTCCGGTCATGTCATGCACCGTAGGCATGGTTCACTAGCCTGCGTACATGCATGATGCATTGGACTTTCGGTTCTCCTAATGTTCAGCTGATTAACTTCCCGCTCAACGGCTCCGTTCTCCCGCATCCCGCCTATTGTTGAATTGTTTAGTTCATGCAGGCTGACAGGCATATGGCTTTAGATAACAAGCTGGCGTGAAGTTAATGCGGCACCTAGCCCGCCATCGCATATCGAAGCAATCATTTAAGTTTCAAAGCTACGCTAGATTTTGACCGAAGCATGCCCATCGGAGATCCTCTGACGTGGCGGACGGGGTTTGGTTGATCTCTGAGGAGACCATCTACCCAGGTAACCATCTTTCAATCAATAATGATCTTGACAAAACGCTCAGCTTTGGCTCGCCTCACTGTTACTGCGGTCCGGGCTGGGATTACCTGCCCAACCCCAACCCGCAGGAAGGCGTCACAAGCCTGCGTATCCACGGCAAGATCAGACGTTCGCCTGAGTGTCCTCACCGGTTACCCCGCTGCGGACAGGATCTTGTATGGACGGAACAGGATCATGGAGGAAAGCTTTGACGTTGCAGTGGCGAGATACCTGCAACATGACTCCTCCTGTCATGCTGCCGATGCTTTCTGCCTGACATTGAAAAGTCAAACACCGCATCGCCGAGCCAATGTTCGCTCACCGATAGATTACTTTTCGCCTATCATGGGCTCCCCGTCCGACACCAGGCGCTGAGCAGACTCTAGAAGGTGAGAATGAGGTTGGAGGAACTGCCGTGCTGCAGGAGCAGCGTTTGTTGTCGTTTCGCTTGCCTCCTTTTCCAGTCCTCGCGTGTTTTCTCTCCCACCGGCGACTAGGGCAGTGGAGGCAAGGGCCTGGGCGCAGCAAGCATAACAAAGTAAACAAAGGGTCGACCCCGAAACCACGCACTCAAACCAGCCAGATAGCCAGCCAATTAGCTAAATGCCAATTCTCCACCCCTTCCCTCTAGCATTTTGCACCGTTTCGTGAAGTGTGCGCGCGCCAGCCCCCACGGAGCGCGCTTCGTGGCCATGACCGGACGTTGATTTTTACTACATGCAGGCGCGCTCGCTGCTGGTGCTCGAGGCCGTCATGTGAGAAGGAGCGGATGCTGGGTAGGACCCAAGAGGGAGAGGTAACTAGAGTGTCAAAGCCCCCCGTTCGCCTGCCCGCGCAAGACTTGAATCCCGAGAACAGAGTTGCGTGTGGAGCGCAGCAAATGAGGTGACCGAGTGGGTCGCGGTGGGGTTCTGGAGGCCTCTAGCCGGCGCTGGGTGGATGGTGTGGGCTGGCGGTGATTGGACGGGTGAGTTCGGAGGGCTTGGGCGAATGGGGGGCTGGATAATTAGTGGAGGTAGGCTTTAGTGGTGGGTAAGAGTGTGTTGCATGAATTGGGCTGCTGTAGCAGGGCAAGAGACCATGCAACTAGGCTGTAGATGCATATGCAAGGTTGGGAGGGGAGGGGGGTCGGGGCTGGGATTGGGATTGGTGCACTGTTTTCCTGGACGCTGAGCAATTTTTTTGGTGCTGAGGGACAGAGCATAAGAATACCGTATCCGTGAATCGCCTTGTATGGGACTCTGCCTAAGAAACCGTTGAAGTTGTACTTGTGCTCTGTCAGCGAGACGTCGTGCGACGACGACTGTTCAGAGAGCGTTAGTTATGATGGCATCAGAATCCAAGGCAACAAGATCTTCTCCGCTACCGCAGTCGCATACGCAAATCACCGGACTTCGCCGGTCCAGGAGGCTTTTGGTGCTATGATTTTTGTTCTTTATTCTAGTAGCGTGTTATTTGACGTAAATGTCGGGGTAATTCCGCAACGTGTATCGTGACATGCCGAGAAAGGCCACTGCTGAGCTGCTCCTGTACTTGCCGTATTTGGTTCGAGGTGCTTCCACGCCTTAGGGTCTATGGCTGGTTCGAGTGGTCGTCAACAGGATCACGTTTGGACAGTGGCTCAGCCTCAATCCAACTTTTAGCATATTTCCATCCTGTTCTAGGGACATCTGGGGCGCTTGGAACTCCTCTAGCGCTGCAATTCGCCCAACGCAGATGAGCCTCTAAGAGGGCTTTCTGGCGTCAATGACGAATATTCTTTTTGCTTCCTGTGGCAATAAGACAAGTCTCGGACCAGACACGATACTATGATATGCTGCCGCCACTGCCGCGGTGTAGCATAAGAGCGGTGACAAATTTGAGCTTACAGTAGGACCGATAGAGCCACTTGGCTAGCGCTGGCATTAATACTGGAAGTATCGTTGATGCATCGGGCCACTTGGCCATGAAGGAGCCAACTATAGCAAGAGTAAATGGAGTCTGTTCAATGATGTTAGTATTGCGAAACCGTGTTGCATTTCCTTGGCTATTTGAGTTAAATAGATATATAGGTAGCTAGTATACGTATGTAAAACCGTAGAAACCTAGCGAATGAATGGGGTCGGTACCGGAATGCGGAACGAGGAATTTCATACATTGGGATAATGCACAGAATTGTCTGACAGGCCCCGAGGCAGTGCTCTGGCTCGGCATGCAAGCGAAAGCCAGCGATATGTTCTTCAATCTTTTTTCTCTGCTATATTGTGACTTTCATTCGCCACAGAAGCGAAATCGGAGTATGCTTTGTCCGTAAACCGGACGGGAACATGAAAGAAGTCCCGGAAATGCCGGAGCACATTCGTATGTACGTAGTAGAGGGATTAGTCGAGCAAGGGAAGTTGTGGATAAACCACGCTTTGAGGGAGTATGCAAGAATCAAGAGCTAGCAAATCTCTAAGATCATACGATGCATATCAGACGGGGGTTAACTCGCGAAGAATCCACGAATGCCTCCCAGCCTCATAACAGACACGATTCTCAAAACAGGTCGACCGATGCAGCGACTTCGGACCGTTTTTCAGGCACAAGAAGAATCCAACGGCATCATTGTCTGCTGGCTGTGTCTCTCCGCCCATACTCTGCCAAAAACATACACGTATTTTGTCTTGTCGCTTGCCACGCGCTTCTCGGGCTGTATTCGCCATTTTCGCCGAATTCAAGCAGTGAATCTGGAGTGGTACACTGCGGCGCAAGATCTCAACAAGGTCCTTGGGCCACACGTTCCGAGATACGAAAATGGGGTATTCCAACAAATTTCGCGCTCCCAAATATCTCAAGCTAGAACTCAATCCGAGGTCGGGTTATCCTGTGAGAGTGAACCGCAAAAATTTGGTACCAGAAGGATTCGCGCCGAGGATCTCTAGAAATTATTTCCTGTTGCTGCTGCCCCCAGCGCAGAAGAGCCGAGGATGACCCGTGTGTTGAATCGTGACGCCTCGGGAGAGACAGCTAAATATCTAAGTATTGCCAACGTATAAACACTGCGAGAGTCGACGGTATGCTAAGAACACGAAACGTGTTTAAGGGATGTTGAATACGCCTTGCGAATACTGGCACCAGTGCGATAAAGCCCAATTCCTAAGACGACTAGTGTTTCGATTCAGTACGTTAGATCCCGCGATCTCCCGATCATCCACAACTGCCAAAACATCGGAGGCTCTCCAGTGCCAGTGTACGGTTTGAGGGACGTCATGTTAGTAAAGGGCTAATCTTCGGAACCTCTAGTTGAGGACGTGGTACTCCTTCTCTTCTCTCATTTGCTGGTGTCTTGAACTCGAAAATCCTCTTTCTCCATTTCTTCCCCATCCATGACCCTGCGAATAAATGGAACCAGAACAATGCTACCGCTAGTCATGGCCATGGCAACTTTCTTCCGATACGTCCATTTTTTATGCGTGATCCTTTCTAAAGAGGGCACGTGTAGGGGGCCTCATAGTCGTTCAATAAATTTTTCAGATAAGTGGCACAGAATTACTGAACTTCGGAGAGTATCGGTTTGTAAGCGCCGAGTTCGGGTTCACTGGTCAACGAATTGGGCCTTGGGCACTTCAATGTCAATGCTTCATGCTCAACATACCGTTAGGGATAATTGCCTGCCCAGCCTTGATATCAGTATCGCGTCCAAGGTCAAACGCAATAGTACCAATGGATACGAACGAGGCGGAGAACTTATCTAGATATAATAAGAGATCCATTTGAGTGGACAGCAAGCTCGCCAGGAGGATTCCCACCCAAGATGTTCGTTCCCGGGCCTCAGGAATGCAATGGTTAGGCCTTCGCATTGATACCCCAATCAGGAACTCCAGCTAGAAGATCGTTTTTCTGATTTAGGACTTAGGCACAGCAGAGCATGGTCATGGTTTTACCGAAACGTTCTCAAGTAGTCCAATCACCAGAACAGCAGCCGAACCAATGACAACTTGCCGAGCTTTTGCTGCAGCATTTGCGAGGTTATCGAAAAACTTTGATTGTGCATGCAGCAACACCAACTAAAATGCCTGAAAAACCATGGAACCATAGGTGGTATTTTAGTGTTTGCCTATATTTGGTAAGCCGCGGGTTGCGCGCAGAGGATATGTTGCACCAAAGCCTAGAGACGTCAATAGTAGATTAAAGAGGTGTGGTTCACTCGATTCCCTGGTTTCGCGATTTTTGTAATTTGATACACTTGAAGCCTGAGTACAGAAGCTCAACTAGCAGGATCCCTGGTATCCCATGCCTTTATTTGCGGGGTTGTCAGTATAGCATAAAAGTTGAGCTATATCTTCTCAGGTCCAAATTAGCTGTCTGTATGCGATTTCGATGAAATTCCTGTATGGCTCAAGCTAATTTCTGTTGAAAATGTTCCAAGGTAACATCCAGTGCCAACCAATGTGTGTGTCCAGGTTTCAGAAGCCTAGAATTGGGTCTGTACGGCCAGACTGGATACTTATGCTCCAGAGTACCAGTAATATCTATCGTAAAAGGTGTATCCTAGCCTTGCTATCCTCGCAGACTTCCCCTAGTGTTATGGCGGCCATCTTATTTTCCCTAAATATTTCCCTACGAATTTGAATTGCGGGTTCCTTTTCCGAGTAGTACTTCAATCCATCAATAACTGATCTGTCCGCATTGTAACAATTGAATTTTGGTCGTTGAATCTGCGCGTAGCTACGAAAATATCCTAGGCGGTCGGGAGGTAGCATTTATTACAGTAAGCTAAATCTTTGCAGCGGAGGTTGATGCAGAGCTCCGCGAGGGACCGTATCGGAAATCAGGGAGTGGGATCTGGCAGATGCGGTAGCCGACGGAGGAGCTGGTCGGACTTGTAGAAGTACCGTCGAACGCGCCGTAGTCTTCTCGATACAACAGGCCGCACCAGGGATAGTCAATTTCAGTGTTAGAAGCATTGGAATGGTATGAAGCTGGCGAGATAATTGTCGATGAGGAACAGCATGCTGACATAAAATAACAGTGACTTTAGGTTTTCATTTTCGAGCTAACCGAGATCTACGGCGCCTGCACCAGTCACTGACGTCCCCATTCCTCGACTGGCCTTCTGACCAATAGTTCTAAGAACTTTAGAAATGGCTGAGATTTGTAGTAAGTATTTCTACTATTATACTTCCTATATATACTATAAAGTATCCTTATTTTATAAACTTATCTACTATAACTAGTGTCGCGTTATATTCTTACTATTTATATAACTAGTTAGACTTACTATTAAAAATAAAGATTTACTTATTATAATATAGAACTACTAGTATATAAGGTAGATATATATAAAGGATAAGAAAAGTTTAAGTAAAAAGGTTAAAAAGTTATTAACTATAAGGAGGTAAATAAGTAACTATAGTATAAAGTTAAATTAATAGGTTATAAAGAAACTATATATAATCTAAAAATAAATATTAAAAAAGCTAAAAGAAATATTAAGGAGTATTATTAAAAAGGTAGTTAAATAAAAAAAATAAAAAATAGTAAAATATAAACTACTTAAAGAGGATATAGAACGAATATCTACGAAGGTATAGGGAGCTATTTTCTTCTCTACTTTAATAGAATTCATTCTTTTATTACTTAGTTGCTAAAGGCCTTATTAAACTAAGTGGTACTTCTTTAAACGAACCTTCTTGTAGACTTTTTTAAAACGCCGAAGATAAGTATAGGTAAAGGAACGTGCTTTAAAGGCCTAGTACTCTTCTTTATAGATATAATATTTAACCTTCTAGAGGCGGTAGATCTTAATAAGGATAGCTAAAAGTTTACCGTTAAGCTTCGTAGTAGTAGATTAAACCTAAAACCTTAGAATAAATTAGATAAGAAACTAGAAGACTTTAAAGAATAATATAACGCGCATATTTTATATTAAAAGCGGGAACGAATATTATAGAATGATTAAATATTTACTTTAATATACTCTAAATAAGAGGAAGATTTACGACCAAATGTTAGCGACTTAGTCAATCGAGGCACGAGCACGGCAAGAGGGACGCGCAAGCCTGTACGATTGGTAGTCTATTAACGAGAATATTAAGACGAGGACTAGAAGAAGGTCAAGGAAAGGACACGTCTATATATATAGCGCCAAGTCTCCAGCCAAGCCCCTGACTAGGGTCCGTAATAGTTCCGTAACGGTGCCGTAACATCACCCCCCCCTCTATAAAAGCCTGCCCTTAGGCTTTATAGTTATCCTCCCCGTTAAGAAAGCCACATTATAGATCCGTTCTGAATTGTCGCTGCAGGCGGAGCAGTAAGGGTTAATTGTTTAGGTAGTAGTATGGTACTAGCGTCGGGATCGGTATCGTAGGCGTATTAGCGTAATGTCTTGTTAGTTAGGTTGGGTTGGGTTATAGTGTAGAGAATAGTTAAGTAGAATCTAGACCAGGGGCCAATTGTTTAAGCTCCTTACTAGAAAATGGTTAAGTAGGTTCTAGGCTAGAGACTAGTTAACGAAGCTCTTCCCTAGGGGTGCGGTCCCTAAAGCCACGTCTTTAACGTAGTTTATGACTTTTAGAGGTAGTAATTAATCGTCCGTTGTGACATATCCGATTCCTTTATTGTTTAGTTAAAGGAGTAGACCTAACCCTCTATTAAAGCTTAGGAGAATTACTAGGCTCCCAATATATAGACTTAGGGCTACTTCCTAGATCCTCTTTTTTAGTAGCTACTATTAATTGTTCTACAAGTTCTCTTTTTTCTTAATTACTAGGTACCCGGATCTGGACTAATATTACCCGGCTCTGCTAAGATTCCTAGTTGTTAATATCTTATAATGAGGTTAATTCTGCCTATAATACAGAATTGCTTTCCTGGTCTTCTCTTACCCGGACTCGTCTTAACCTATTGTCTATCTCTGCCTTACATTTCTGTCGTCTTCTTAAGCCTTTCTATTGTCCCGGGTATTCTAGGAGGCTATACTATAGGCCCTACTTTATAGCTAGGGCCCTAAGACATATAAGGGGTTACGTAGTAACTATATCCTCTAGCTCCGTATAGTAGCTAACGTCGGTATCCCTTAAGCTAGCTCTCTTCTATCGTTCCTAGTCTTATACTAAGTAATATCTTATAAGCTCCGTTAGGGTAGTAGGGTCTAAAATAAGCCTCTAGAAGTCTTTAATTCTATTAGGAAAACCCTTAGCCGCGATATAGTTTTAGCGGTGTCTATCCTTAATAGGGGCTGA
>Ga0307515_10004235_pt1 | contig 29791 bp, 23 predicted proteins | sample 17_EM_MG_FD_194513 | JGI IMG/M metagenome (GOLD analysis project Ga0307515, IMG submission 194513) | Populus trichocarpa ectomycorrhiza microbial communities from riparian zone in the Pacific Northwest, United States - 17_EM | ecosystem: Host-associated > Plants > Roots > Unclassified | place... | reverse complement strand
GCACTGTTAATTTTTTTTCCCAAAATTGTTTATGAACATGGTAAAGTAGAGGATGAATTTAAATAATTTTATCCCCTGTATTCAGCAGTTTATAGTTCATAATCTTCTTAACATTGACCATATAGATTCCAAAGAGTTTCATTTCGGCTTGTAATTTTTTTTTTTTTAGTTTAACGTGGGTGTCCGGGTCAGTTTGCGAGTACCTCGACTAATCTCACAGGCCCTGAAGTTAACGACCATGTAAGCCTCCAGTGACCATCATATGAGTAACCACAGAGCTCGAACCTGAAACCACAGAAGGAGCAAACCTCTTGGTTCCAAACTTTTACCACTGGGCTACCACCTGGATAGTTTTGTAATTGTTAATTAAGTGGGTAGTGAAAGCCTACATGAACCCACCTTTTTAATTATCGGTTTAAGTTCTTTGAATGCTTAAGACCTCTTGTGGAATATGGTCACATTTAGAGAAGTTTTGAAGGGAATATAAAAGAAGAAGAACGTAAGAAAAGAGAGAGAGAGAGAGAGAGAGAGAGACATTGATCATAAAGATCCAAACGTATAAACGGCCTAACGAAGGATAAGTGGATTATGATCAATCATGCAAGAACATGGCGTTGTCCTAATTAGAAAATCATTGAAAGTTTGAGACTTGTCATGTGAAATGGCCAACCTCCAACAGACACCTCTACTCATAAAAAAAAGGAGACAATGCCATGAGATTTTGGATCGTGAAATAATGACAGATAATTTAACTGTTTCATGTCGGTGGAGTCACAGTCTCAGTAGCTACTTGCATAATCACCTGTTTCATTTAATTATTTTTAAGTTTGCTCTGTTGTTTACCTGGTTATTATCGTTTGTTTTCTTCTTGGTGGTTGTGACAAAGCTGATGAAAAATACATGTTTCTGGGATATTCTGATTCCAGCACGTGCATGTTTATCCGTTTCTGGACAAAAAGCTCGTCTTATTAACTTTTACAATTTCTGAATTGCAATGCAAGTTTCTAGTGAACACCGATCTTGAGAGAAAATTGAACGAAGTCCGCAATTCATCTGGGAGTGTCAGTCGTCTTGCATGTAATTTGGTGTTTCATGAAGAGCAAAGAAGCATTTAACAGGATGTGAAGGTTATAGTCGGAGGCCCACAAAACATGACTCTAGATTTATGACGATTGAAGAGTTCTGGTGGCGAAACACACACAACACACTCTCAAAAACACAATCCACGAACATTTCTGCTGAAGTGCCCGTTTTGCATGGTCCATCGCAAGGAGTTTCAACTAAAACAACGTTAAATACTGTTTTGGTTTGTAAATTGAATGTTACCTCTCCTACAAATCCCTGTTAACCAAAAAAATTCAAATTGTTATCCAAAATTTCCAAATAATCATTGATGGTCTCACTGGTTTGCTGGTGATGTATTAATATCAAGCAAAAATATCCTCGCCGCCGTTCACAAAATCTTCTGAGGGGAATTGAAGCTGCTCATAGTTCAACTGTCTAGAAGCTTCATACAAAGCGATGCCAACACTCACAGAGAGATTTAGGCATCTAACATATGTTTCAACCATAGGTATCCTGATCATCCCACCACCAAACATTTCGCTTTTGCAGTCCAGCAAGGCTTCAGGCGGTAAGCCAGATGTTTCTGAGCCAAATACTAGATAATCGCCTTTCCTATAGGAGAATTCCTGCAAAAGGAGATACAAATCTGTAGCTCATTTTAAGCATTTATGGGACTGTCATAGATTTTGACACCAATGAGATGCATCAGTTATTCACTCATTGCAAATGAGATCTTTAAGAATGGCAAAATTGCTTAACGAGTCGTGACAAGAAAAAAAGACTTACTGAATGAGTTGTTGTTCCTCTTTTAGTAAATGCCAGCAGACGTTTATCCCCTTCCTGCATGCATCAAGGGACAGTAATATGCTTAATCAAAGAAAGAAAACATGTTTTCCAAAATACACCATCAGAAATGAGCAAAACCTGCTGCCTGAAATAGTCTTGAAACTCTGCCCAGGAGTCATGAACTTTCACAACCACATATCTAAGATTGAGACTTGATAAAAGGAAACACATCCATATGAAGTTAATGCTAATAGAATTTGAATATTAAATGATCTTGCAGAATAATGCTTCCAAGAGATCTACGTTGTTTCTATCTCTAAAATCAGAAACAACTAAAAAAAGCTGGGTCTGGTGCAACGAACAAAAGTCAAGCTCTTACAGTAGTAAACACTATCAAATTACCATTTTTTTGTTTGTTCTTCCATCTTCTTAAGGTTAAAGAAGAAGAAAACATGCAGTTCCACAAGCAGCTCATTTAGTCTTAACCTTAGAAAGGAAGAAACATATAAATCTTTAGTCCCATATCAAGGGATGTTGATGTGGCAGAACAAGTAACTACACTGACAAAATGTCTAGCTAAAAGATCCCTTGACAGAAGATGTGCAAGGATACGGCCAGTAATCTAGTCCAGCACGCTTTAGTTTTGCATCATCAACTTGGAATCCTAAGGGCTGAGAGAGAAAGAGGCACGTCAAATGAGCAATGGGTGATAATCACAAAAGTAAATGATCAATTGTGAATTAGTACCCCAACTAAGTGTAGGCCAACAGACGTTGCCGCACATGTTCTTGCAATGCAACCAGTATTTCCAGGAATCTGCCAAGGACAACAAAAATAAGGCTGCCTTGAGAAATTGAGGTTGTCTGCAACCCAAAAGAAACAGGAAAAATATGTTTTAATTGCTATTGAATTTGATGATACCAAAATACTTCTAACATTTGGAGAAATTAATAACAGGGAAAATGAATGATTAAAAAAAAAATAACTGGGAAAATATATTGAGCTCTCACGTTATGCACAGCCATTTAATTTACTCCATATATGAAAATCTACAGTCGTTACTATTCCTTCCATTTGTGAACACAAACGCACAAGAGCTACTTAGCAAGCAACAAAAGGTTACTTCTTGTCAACACTCAAACAGCACGAGCAAATTCCACAACAGTTTCAAACAAAGGGTACCATAGAGGCACTGTTCACAATGAACAACAGAATGCAAACTATATAGTCCAACCGACCAACCCACAATTTCAAAAATCAGGTTCAAACAATTGAAGCAACCCAATTTATGAGCAACAACAGATCGTTTTACATGAAACATCAAGTTGACCACAAATTACTAGGAACTTAAGGATTCTGCTCAACTTGTTTTGTGTTTTCTCTTCAACTAACAATGAGAGATAGGAACATCAGATTTCAGAACATTTATAGCAGATAATGCTTACAGACTACACAAAATATATCATATTCAACGGTTGATTTTGGACATATTGAGCAAGCAACAGCAAGAACATCACAAGCTTAACCCGGATGGTTTACAACCCCTAACTCCCAACCATATATTCTCATTGATCATCTTTTTAATTAAAGGGACTGTAGTAGGCATGCACAGACAGGGCCGTATATGAATGGTTATTTAGTGTTATCAATTTCAAACTAAATGGCTCTACAACTCTATGCTTTTACTCCATAAAGTACAAAAGATAATGCTCTGGTGATCTTCTTTCTTTTGCTTGAAAGTGAGTCTATTTTTGCATGATTGTCTATAACCATTACTCTAGACTATTAATATTGCATCTTCACCATCACAATTCTCTGGGATGTCTATAGTTACCGGAGGGGTCACCCCTCGTTGTATGGACCATTGTCATGTCTGAACCGAATAACATGAACAGCAACAATAACAAAGATTGAACAATCTAAACTTGCCTCAATTTTAACTGCCCCAATGGCTTACACCCAACATGATATATTGGCAATCTAATTACACCTCAAACTAAAACAATTACATATAATTCACATAAACACGCCCGAATTCCAATGGATTAACTTCGTCTTTAATAAAATCAATGAGTTGACTTAAACAATTAGATAATTAAGAGCCAAAATAACACAAACACTGCATTGAGCCAGCAACGATACTACATCTTGAATAAAAAAGGTGTGAAATTTAGATTATAGCCAGTACCTGAGGAGAAACTAGTACCACTTGAAGAAGCTTCTTATTGCGAGAGACTTCGTTAACTCCCTTACCCACTCCATCTGGCAAAGAATTCCCATTTCCTCTTCCAGCTACACCCACAAAATTAAACAATAAGCACCCCCAAAACATTATAAAAAAAAAATCATAAGCATATCGCGAAAGATATTTAAAGAGGGTATTACATTGAGAGCAAAAAGGAGAGTAGCATTGAGACAGTGGAAGAGAAGGGTTGAAATGCTTCTTGAGTTGTGATAAGCAGAAAGGACGTAAAAGAGAGGCTCTTGAACGGAAGTTGAAAGGTAAAGGGGTTGTGATGTTTAAGGTTTTTAAGCTCCTACTTGTGTCCATGGGAACGGAATTCCCTCTGTGTTTGGTTGCAGTACTGGTGGGTTGTCTAGCTTCTTGCTTTCTGCTGCACTGCTTGGATGGAGCTGTAATGGAATTTGGGGATAGTAATGTTTGTTTTTATTTTATGTTGCTCCTCTAAATTGTTGAATTGGTAGTGTAAGCTCCTTGCTTGTTTTTGTTTTTTCATACAGAAAGAAGATTTTGTTCGTCTATTTAATTGATTTTTTTTAGTATACATCAGAACACGAAAAAAAAAATTAAGTCATGGGAATTCTCTTCCAACATCATCGATTGTAGTGTTGAAGAGGGGTCTGGTAGTTGATATATAAATGCGTGTATGATTATTTATAATTAGATCTCTTGAAAATAATAATCACCATTAAATTTGTATCAATTTATTTATCAGCATAGTTAGATATTAAAAAATATTTTTCTATATCACATGTTATAAGAAAATTTAATGTTTTTTCTTGCAAAGAAAGAAAAAAAGAGTTTTATTGTTTGTTTAAATAATATGCATTTATATTAATAAGCATGGAGATACTAATTTTTAGCAATATAATTCGACATTAGAATAAATATCTTTACTTGAAAAGGGTTTTTTTTCTTCTGTATAGGGTGTTTGGGTCAGTTTGCACGTACCTTGACTAATCCTTACGGATCCTGAAATTAACGACCAGGTAAGTCTTCATTAGCTATCAATATTAGCAACCATAAGACTTGAATCTGAGACCACAAGGAGAGCAAACTTTTTAATTATAAGCTCTTATTACTGGATCACCTATTCAATGGTTGATTTTTTATTTATTTTAATTATATATGATAAGTATGAATAGACTTATAAATAATATATACACGAATAAATATTTTATGAATCTTTATTTTAATAAATCAACATAGTATTCAATACATGTTATAATATTAATATTATATTAAAAATATAATTAACATTCAAAGTTGTTGATATTTTATCCAACAATATATTTTTATAAATGTTATCAAATACTTTTCAACATTTCTTTTTTACATAAATTTTATTTCCATTCTCATCACGCAAAACCAGTAAAGTGGCAATATGGTCTTTTTCTTGTTTTCTCCTTACATCCAGTGTTTAAAGTAAATGAAGTAACGCTACCATAATATATATTTTCTCAAACGCCAAGGACAATAATGTCAATTTACCCAACCATATACAGCAAAGCAAATCCTCTCGCTCATGCGTCTCAACTCAAGTCCTAGCCTCTCTCTCCTTCCTTTTCCCCAATTTAGAAGGAAAAAAACCTTTCTTTCTTCTTCTCTATCCAGCCCAAAAAATCATCACGATCAATGCTTAAATAACTTTCCCAAATTGACATCAACGCTTCTGATAAATCATTAAGGTATCTATACAAAAGTTTCAAATCTCGTCGAATTTGATTTTGTGGATTTTCAAGCTTATTGATTATTGTTTGGCAGATTTGAGTTTTAGGGTTTTAGATTATCTGTTTAAATTACTTATTTTTGCGGATCTAAAAAAAATTGGAATTCTTTGGCTCGTATATTTTCTGTGCTTTGAATTGAAATGACTTCATGTCAGTTAATTAGAGTTAGGGATTGATTATAGTCGTGAGACGATTGGGAAATTTCGTTTCTATATCAATTATAGAATTTCTCAAGTATTTGGGTTCTTCCATGATTTGGAGTTTTATTTTTTTCCTGAAAACCTCTAAAGGAGTGAAATTTTATAATTTGAAAGCTAAACTTTTTTTTTTAAAAAAAAAAAGTTTTTATAGGGGCTGAAACGAATTTGAGAGTGCTAAAAATGGGATTTGGGCTACAAGTGGTTAGGGTTGAGGGGTTCGGTAGCTGTGGAGTAATTGGGCAGGTTTGGTCTAGGTAGTGTGGATTATTAATTTATTATAGGCAGGTTTGGATGGTCGATAATTACCGGTCTTATTTGAGATGCAGAAGATATAATTTTTCTGGTAAAGGATTTGGGTGGATTATTGATAATGTAGTTGTTCATGTTCCTTTTTGTTTACTATCATTGTTATATTAAGAAATGCATGACTCGCAGTCGTAAAGATCAGACCTAAAGGTCTCTACGTATGTCTAAATTGCTTGAAAGCTTACTTGTCAGACAGTAACTTCCTGTAAACAACCTGAGGATATTTGGCTCTTTAGCAAATGGACAAAGGAGCACCATCTAGTCTGTTTGTTAATGATGGTTCATTTATGGAGAAGTTTAAACAACTTCAGCAAGGGAATGGGAAGGAACAGGAAAAGGATAGGGGTGCTGCAGAAAAGGATTCTAAACCCAAAACAATTGTTTCAGGGACTGTGACGCCTAAACCTTCTTTTGGTAAAGTAACTATGCAGTTTAAGACTAATGATGCATCGAAGACATCCCAGACTGCTTCCAGTGGCAAACTTGCTTTCAGCTTGAAACAGAAGTCAAAGCTTGTGGCACCTGCAGTTAAGTTGGGTGAAGATGACGAGGATGAAGATGAAGCAGATGCTGTAAATACTTCAGGTGGTGTGTCTGCAAAGAGGCAGAAGTTGGGTCAACTGGATGCATCTGAACAATCATTGAAACGATTGGATGTTGGTAATTACTACTAATATAGATATTCTCTGAGCTGGTTGAGTTGCAATGAAAGCTTCTTGTGATTTTTTTGGTGTTTTAACTTCTTGATTGATAGATGATACTTTAGAAGATATTTATCATTTATGAATGCGGCTTTACATTCTGACAAGATATCTGCTGCTGTAGTGTCAGATATGACCTTAGTTATCACACTTGCACACACAGCTGCTAGAATGCTTCTGCTTATACCTATTTCTTGCTAGATTTTCATACTCTATTCTCTATTGGCTTTTGATTTTTATGGTTTGAATTTATATTAAGGTATTCATGTATGTCACAAGTCTATGTTTCCTTTGATCTACTCACTTGCAAAACAGATGACTAGAGTTAAAGTTTTTGTAAAATGATTTTCTTCTCACCCCTTCCTTCACACACAGTTGGACTGTCAGTAGTTGTCAATCTTCATTATTTCCTATGGTCTTCATGTTTTTAAAGCTTTACATGGACGCATCTCTTTCAAAAAGGAGTCTTTAGCTGTGGAATAAAGTTTCTCCCCCCAGTTAAGTATAGTGCGATTGAAACCATCATCTGGGTAATGCCTACTCTGATCTTGACCAGCAAATGAGGAGAACAAATCGTTCTTGAATGTTTCTTGTCTCATGAATGCAGCTTATATCTTAAGTGCCAATCAACATTGGTGGAAAGAGATGTTCAATGAAAGATTTGCCATATGTGGCACGCCTGCTACAAGAGTAATTTGCATTCCCTTGTTCATGCTCTTGGTATTAATCAGTTTTATAAGTGATGTGCAGCACCACCTCCCCCAAGTGATCCCACAGTGAAGAATGTTGCAGACAAACTAGCAAGTTTCGTTGCTAAACATGGAAGGCAATTTGAGAATGTTACACGCCAAAAGAATCCTGGAGATACACCTTTCAAGTGAGTCACGAGTAACACTGGTCTCATTACATATTGATTTTCCTTTTAATTCTGATAGCATCCTTTTCCTTTGCTGCAAGTTGTGCATTGGAGACTTAAATGTTTTATTTATAAGTGGTGCTTGTGTTATCTGCAGATTTTTATTTGATGAGAATTGCACAGACTTCAAGTATTATCAGTATAGGCTCGCCGAAGAAGAAAAGGCTCTTTCACAGAACAGGGATTCTCATATCTCTTCTAGTGGTCAGTCCTTCGATTGCTATCCTTGTAGCGGTTATATTTATTGTCTGGGAGCTAAGACTGTCTAAAGCTTCCCTGGTTGCATTTTGTTTCTTGCCCTCAAGTCTAGTAACAAAGTTCACACTTGAAGATGTTGACACGATGTCACATCTTAAGACTGCATTTATCTGATCTTATGACAGATAAAAATGCTCGACATATTAAAGTAGTAATGTAATGTGACTTTAGAAGAAGGATCTTCATTTCATTGTTTGTATTGTTGGGAGTCTCTGTTTGTGTTGATTTGTTTAATTTTCCTTCAAATTTTGTTGATATTAGAGTGAAATTTTCATGCCAAGCACACTTTGTCTGCATAGGTGGTACAAGTACTTCGGCATCTAAATCCACGGGTAGCTCTCGAAGGTCACAGCAGCAGCAATCAAATTACCAAATTCCCGCTTCAGCTTTATACGAAGCTGCTGAAGAGCCCAAGGGTTCATTGTCAACATCTTCAGGAAGAGCTGGTAATAGCTCATTATCAGTATACAATGGATGTATTTGGAAGTTTATTTCTATTTTTAACCCACGGGAAAAACAAATCTGTTCTTTAAGTTCTTTTAAAAACAGAAGCTGCTTGAGCACTCTGGAGATGTTCGCACTTGATGAAAGTCAACTGAATGGAGTCTGTAGATTGTATCGAATTAGATCTTTTGAATGTTAGATCACCTAATTCTGTACCTAGGCAAACCTTTCAGACTCGGGTTCATTCAAATCCATCAATCTCTCTCTACACCAGAATGTCTACCAAACAGACTTCATTTCATGGCTTTTTCACGGCTCTTTTATTGAATTTGTTTGCATAATGTTGAAAGCCAATTAATGCTGGATTAGTCACCCTGTTCCAAAGTCATGGGTCAATGTTTAAAGAATATATGTATTGGTTATATTTTACAATGATTTCCATTAGAATCAGATCAAAATGATTGTCTAGAAATTGTTGTAGCCTCGCATGATTTTTAGCAGTGGCCTTTTTTGATCTTGTCATTGTTGCGTAGAGGTATTGGTGGCTATTTGGTACATCACTGCTTTCTCTTGTGTGAACAGATGAATTGTCTGCATGTTAAGTCCCACATTATGTCAGGACACACATCGATTATGTGATTTTATGTATAACTGTATCCATCTGTTAGGTGTTGCATTTACTTCTTTTTCATATTGCAGGTGAATCTAGTGCACCAGCAGGTACAGATCCTATAGAAATGATGGAGTTCTACATGAAGAAAGCTGCTCAGGAAGAGAGGAGGAGACAGCCTAAACTGTCTAAGGATGAGATGCCCCCTCCTGCTTCTCTTCAAGGTATATGCTTTATGTGCAGAACAATTGTGGTCTCTAAATGCTTTCTTCATATAATGGTCTTATTTTGAAATTTTGGTGGCACTGCAGCTTCTTCCTTAAAAGGTCATCACATGGGTGATTACATCCCACCAGAAGAGCTTGAGAAATTCTTGGCTACTTGTAATGATGTAGCTGCAACAAAAGCTGCTAAAGAGGCTGCAGAAAGGGCTAGAATCCAGGCGGATAATGTTGGCCATAAACTCTTGTCCAAAATGGGTTGGAAAGAAGGTTCTGAGTCTTGTCCCCCCCCTCTCACACACATGTGCACACATGAAATTCTGATTTTCTCTGAAGTTATAAATCATGAATCAAATAATTCTGTCTTGATGGGATATTCAACAATGTGATTGCTGTGAATGGCAGGATTTGAATTGTTTTCCCTGCTAGAGAATGAATAAATTGTTCTTAGTATGTTTCTTCTAGTTCGTTTGCCTGCATTAGTTTATTTAACTGTGCCTGATTTGTATCATGTGTTGTACCGATAGCAGTTAATATTACTCTATTAGTAAAACCGTAATTGCTCTTACAGCTACATTTTGCAAAATGAGTTAGTTTGGAAATCGGATCGAAGTGTGCTCATGAGTTACTGATAGCAGTTCAGGGAATTTATCAATAGCATTTTGCATTACCTTTCGTGAAAATTGAGATGGAGTTCTAATTAGTTGCTTGAGGGGCTGTTGATGGAACCCTTGATAGGGAGTGTAGAGAACCAGAGATCTGATGTGAACAATCACCTAAGGAAATGTGAACAAAGTGTTCTATTCTATTAATAAAGTGTACTTACTCTACAGCTTACCTTTTGCATGATGGTCAGCAAGGAAATGTGAACAAAGTGTGGTCATGAATACTACTTTTTTCTTGAATCAAAACATGAACTAAAGAATTTTGTTGATTTGATCATTATTCACCGAAGGACTAGAAAGCGGGACCACAATGGATCTGCTTGAACATCCTTATAATAACCATAAGTGGTGGAATACTTAGATTTAGATGCATGATATGCATACTATTCCAGTGCGTTTCTCCTTCTCAAACAGAGCATGAGATTAGAGTTGGAATCATTAGTGGTTTTGTTGAATTCCTCATTTGCAGCCTGACTTGGAATGTGTGTTATACTTGAGCAGATTGTAATTATTTCTGAGAACGTAGTTGGACTTCTCTATTTGCTCTATTTGTTTAATAATTTGTTTTTGCTTTGTAATGTGTAGTAGAAGCCTGATAATATTGTGTGGGCTTTCAGGTGAGGGTCTGGGGAGCTCCAGAAGTGGTATTTCAAATCCGATCATGGCTGGCAATGTAAAGAAGGATCACTTGGGTGTTGGTGCTCACAACCCTGGGGAGGTGTCTCCTGATGATGATATATACGAGCAGTATAAGAAGCGAATGATGCTTGGTTACCGTCACAGGCCAAACCCTCTGGTATTATCCGTTGCTTCTCTTGTCCTTTCCTTCATGTAATTTGATATTGGTTATTAGTTTGATAAACTGTCCACCGTATCCTCCGTAGAATTGCAAGTTCAATTATTACAAGGCTAGCCTTGTTCTGATGGTCTACCATTTCATCTTGACAGAACAACCCTCGAAAAGCGTACTACTGATCAATATTTCATGCGAGCTGTTTGTTTGTAGACTTTGTCTTCAAGAAATAAACAGAGGTCGTCGAAACTGCTTATTATGCTGAAGAAGAGTATTGGATTGTCCCCAGACAGAATGGAAGTTGTCTAGAGTTTGCTATTTGTGAAATCAGTGTTCAATGATAAATTACTTTTTTTTTTTTTCTTTTTTCTGCTTTCATAGTAGGGGTGCAGTATTGGGAAGGAAACGATCTAAATTCATTCATTTTAGTTTGCGTGCAGTATTGGGAAGGAAACGATCTGCATTCATTTTAGTTTGCTATTTTTCTTCTTGTTAATCCTCTTACTTTTTCGCTCTACGTGCACAAAATAAATTAAGTTATAGAAGAATCTAGACTGGTATGGACTGTGACCTGAGGGACAGAATGGTAGATTGATTGGAGTTCTTTGGGAATATAACATAGTAAAAAAAAAAAAACTGATAAAATAACACAGGAAAATATCAGAGTTTTGAAAGTCGTAGATGATTTTTGTTATTTATGAGTTGCAGTTGTCCTATACACTCTTAAATTGACAATAAAGAGAGGAGAGAGAAGAAAAGGAAAATAAAGAAAGTATTGAAACTTTAATGATAATATTATATCAGTACTGGTAGAAATATCATGATATTAAAAAAGATTATCAACAACAATTGAAGTGGATTTTATGAGCGGTTTAAAGGCAATTGAGTTCTGTTATTTCTAGTTTATTTATTGTTTGTGATTTTATGTTGGTGGTGTTGAATTTATCTTGTTAAGATATTTTTAATGATATTAGTGGTATTGTCATCGAAGTTTTATCGAGATTTTGAATTATTTTATTTTATTTTTACTTTTTTATCTTTTTTCTCTTTAAAAATTATAAAGAGTTGAGAAAAAAAAATGATGTTAGAGATAATTGAAGCTTTGAAGACAACGTATTATTAAAAAAAAATTTGACAAGATGAATTCAATGATAAAAAAATTACAAATGATGATGATAAAAAAAATCACAGAAGAAAGTGAGCTTTATGAACTGTTTAAAAGTGTTGGGGTTTATTTCTTTTTGAACAATTTATGTGGCTTATTTTATTCAACATTTATGATTTTTTTTTGGGTTATCATATTTGTCTTTAGATTTTTTTATCAATATTAATAATATTATCATTGTAATTTTGGTATGTCTCTGTGATTTTTTTTCTTTTTTCTTTCGTTTTTCTGCCTTCTCCCCTCTTTCATCTCTCTTTATTGAATCGTGTCCAATAACTTGATAATTTGATAGTAGCATATGATATTCACTGCTCACTTTACGTGATATTTTTCTAGATATTTTTTGCATTTGATATTTTATCATTTTTCTCACCATGATAGAATCCCAAAGAACTCAGATTGATTGTCGTGTCGTCAAGTCGTCCATCCATCAAGAACTTCAATAAAGCACTGCCCTCGGATATATATATTTTTTTCTTCGCTGGGTAAGTTGAACCTTGGATCTAGGCCCGGACCCCTGGGTAGGTGGGCCTCTGAAAGTAAGGCTGTCTCATTTTCCGCCGTGTGTTCGATAGTGTTGGCTACTTCTAGTTGGATACCTTGCGCTATAACCGTGGGGGCCACATCCCTACTCGGCTAATTTAATGAAGCCTAGGGAGCCACCGTGTTCAGGGCCACATCCAGTGTCCTGAGCTCGGAACAGCCATCAGCCATGCCCTTTTTCTTTGAGAATGGAGGCATCCGTATTTCATTTCAAATTACCGATCATGGCAACCAAAAGCTAGGGCAATATGCGGAATCCAAGCAGTGAATCCTTATCGGCACATGTATACATGACAAGAATCTTAGAACAAATGCCATTATTTGGAATATTATATTACATATTTTTAAGATCCTTAAAAACTGTAATAATACAGGTCAAGTTGCTTCTCAAATTAAGATTAATTAATATCAGAGCACCCGAGGTTCTTGCAAAACTCCTCTTTTCGAGGCAGGAACTTATTCGTCAGAGTACCTTAAAAAGCTTAATCTTGGAGTGAATAACCAAACATCGAGGCGAAAATACACTCACGTGTCTCTGTTTCCCTTCACAGAACAAACAGCTGCTACCTTTTTGCCTTCGTTTTTTTATGGTTTTTGCTATTTAACGCGAAAAGCTTGTTCCTTTCTCTTCATGCTTTTCCCATTATACTAGCATATTCCTTGAAATTATTTACCAGCGAAAATCCTCACTTGAACCACAGATAGCAGAGTCTTTCTTTTCTTTCTTTGATACACAGAACTGTTTTCTGTTTTACTAGAACTCTATAGAAGCAAAACGATTTTATTTTGTTAAAATGGCCAATTCATGGACAAACAGTGCACCGAAGGACAGTTAAGAACGAATCATAGGTTCGGATATTCCGGTCTGTGCGCATATCAGTATACCTAGATTGTAGTTGCTGCAGATTTTAGAGGCATTATTGTTGGATTCTTTCACATTCTAAAGAATATTATGGTTTTTCTTTTTTATTTTCTTACAGTAAATATTAACTGATAACTTCACAGCCATTAATGGTCATTCACTTTTAAAGACTCGGATTAAAAGAACGCATGAACACAAAAGGCACCATGCATTAAGCCATGCAGACCATATGTACAATCCAAACTGAAGCAACCACCAATTAAGAGGTGGATTGGGTTGATACATGTCCAGATTTTCCCGGATAAATTACTCCACAACCTTTTGTTTGGGGCAAATCACACAATAAAGTAGGGTTTGCTTTTTATCCCATTTTACAGTTGTGGATTATTTATATCATACTGAACTTCGCCTACCGTATCTTCATTATATATATATATTTAATTCCATGCTACCGGGAGTTGCCCCTCTTTCCACCAGCTAGAGCACAGCTAGCTGATCATAAACAAAGGGCCCTAAGATAAGGAGTTGCCCTTTTATCACATTATAGTTTGTCCAAATTAATTAGCGGGCTTAAAATGTGCTTATCTAGTACCAAAAGGGGAAGAAAATAAAAGGTTCTTGCACAATAGAAGAATAAAAGAACAATAGTGAAAAGATTTTTCTTCTTTCTTTCTAAAATATTATTCTTTACTTCCATCTAAATCGTAGATTCGTCCCTGATGCTTTGGCATTTGAGAACAAAGTATTTATTTGATTCCACACAAACACACACACACACACACGATATATATATATATATATATATATATATATATAGAAAGATTCCAATTAACAAGATCGTACCTTTTTTATTTATTTTTATCAAGAACAGCTACCCCGTCTGATAAGAGGGGACGGATAGATGAAAGTGCATTTATGTGGTGCTCCAATCAGTGACCCCCAAAATGCCAGTTTTAGGTCAGTGTTGGTGAGAACTGAGAACCACAAGCTTCCAAACGTCTAATGAGGCTCATTTCGGGTCATTGGTTGGTGGGAGTGATTTACGATTTGGCTTTGAAAAGGAAAGGGACATAAACAGCACAAAATTAATCAATTATAGAGACCGGTTCCATGATGGGTTTTTCATGAAAATCATCAGTGAAGATTGCTGGGTCACGTGCTTCTCAAGTAGGTTTATTTCCTGCTAGAATTTACAGCAAGACAACGAGAAAGAAATTTCCCAGATAATTAAATAAAAGTGAAATTAGGATCGATGAATTGAAAACCAAGGCAAGTTCTTAGTTGATCATGTTCAGCAGCGCTACGCTAACCTGTTTTGGAAGATAGTTGCAAATTATGATTTTGTTGAAGAGAAATTACAGTAACAAGAAAGGTTAGTTAGGTTACACGCCGAAGCTGACATGACGAGGCCAAGCGGGGTAGGGACCAAGGAATAGAGAAGAGATGCTCAACCTTGACGGTCATACTGGATCGCCAGCTCGTCCGCTCGTCGGGAATAATTCTTTAGTGAAAGCATCGGAATGGCCAAATTCTTCCTGCCTTCTATCCACTGGAACAGTCCCTTTTCCCTTTCAGAAGAGAACATTTATCAGTTGCTTGTAATATCTTCTTTATTGTTTTTTTAGTGATTTATTTTTTTTATGGTTAAAATATCCTATATCATTCATGCATTGATTTGGACTAAGTATTCTTTTCAGACAATCTTAAAAATCTATTTTGTGCATTAGTCTAGTACATTAATTTTAAAATATATGCAAGTTTAACTAGAAAAAATCAAGAATGAAAGGATCTTCTTTAATTCGACTAGCTAACCCATGGAAGTTATTAAAAAAATTATTTAATTTTCATGCCTTTTCTATATATTTGAACATCCATTTTGACAATAGTTTTCACTCCTTAACCTTGTTTTTTTAGTGTTTTTTTTTGTCATTTTCAGTACGTAGCAGTACTGACCATTTATGTCATTTGACTTAGTTGAGACGGTCGAAGGCCTGTCCACCCCAAGAGGATAAACCTTGTCGACATGAGGGTGGACTTCTTACAAGTCAACTAATTCTAAGGAATTTGATTACAATTAATCTACTTAAATTCATCAAATAATATTTGATTGCTTACATTGTTCGCAGCCTTCCTGTAGCCATGTGTGAATTTGAATTAAGTGGTGGGCACAGCTACCCTGGCTACGGTCAATATTGCCAGTCATTGAAAGGCTAGAATAATATCATAAAACACAATCCAGCTCGGTACATGATGATTATTGTTGGACAAAACAATTAGGGTTTTCTTAATTTCTTGACAAATATGAAGGAAAGAGACTCTGTTCAGCTTGTCTCTATTCCCGAATCTCTGATGCATTCACCGAAAGGGTTTTTTATTTATTTAAAAATGACTTGGCTCCGATGGTTCAACTCCTGGGAAGAGTCAATATTTATACACAATATGTTCACATTGAAGGGAATTGATATTTAATGCCTTCAAAGTAACCACCATGTAGAAAAATCCCATAAACCACGTGCGAAGACAGTTTTGCATAGATTATTTTTTTATGTTTTTACAGGAAAAGATTACACGCTGAAAGTTTTGTCGGTAACTACGGTCCAACAATATTTTTAAATTCTTTTAGCTTTAAAATACTTTTTTGATATTTTAATTTTAATCGTTTCCATATGTTTTTTAATTTATATATTCTTGTCAAAAAAATATTAAAATTTTGTCTTAAAATAACTGTCTTAAATAAGTTTACTTTGACCCCAACTTCTCATAATTACAACATTTGAGGACAAAAGAAATGGTGTCATTCCCATTCCACTACTATCTATAATGAATAATATGACCACATTAAACATGTCTTAATCACTTTATAATTTTAAATTTAATTTTTTTATGTTTTCAAAATAACAATGATAATAAGGATTACACAAAAATCGTTCGGTTCAGATTTTATATTATTTTACAATATAATAATATGTTGTAGAGAATCTAACTCATGAAATAGGGATTATTATCTATACTTGCCATGCCTTTTAGTTTCCAATATATACTTTTTAATAGTGAAGTCATTACTTTATAAAAAGGTACTAAATTATTACTAATAATTTATGATTTATATGGTATATGATCTTGAATATCCAAAAAAAATTAATTCATTGAATGATTACTCTAAATTTTAAATTTGCAAGAAAAAAATATTTTACATAACTTGTGTTTCTGAAAAATAAAGTCATAAATAACAAATTTAGTACCACAAAAAGGAAATTCTTTTTCATTGCTAAAATTAATGACATATTTTCCCTCAATTATCATTCAATTCTCATTTGTCCCAAAACAAAAGGGAATCTCAATTGAGTTCCCATCTACTACTAGACGACGTTATCCAATTAACCGTCATCTTAATTTTTTTGCCTTTAAAGTCATAAAAGACGAGGACTGATTTGTCTTAAAATGACGTGGTTTTTGTTATAAATCGGAATGCTAGGGGTTAGTTGGGTATTTTCTGATAGACTAGTGATGTAATTGGAAATACATATTTGTTTGGAGACCTAGCCGAGTATCACGTTACAGTCGGAGGACAAAATGGTCCTTTACCTTTACATTTCTCCGGAGCAGCCACTGTTGCAATTGCGGCTGAGGACGAGTCAACGTATTGACATGACTCCGAAATTTTCATCCTGAGTATATTTACCAATATAAAAAATTTATTTATTTATTTATTTTAAATTATTTTTTATATTATAGGTTAATGTCAAAGATAAATTTTAAAATATAAAAAAATATTATTTTAATATATTTTTAATTAAAAAATATTTTAAAAAAATAAACTCTGTATTTGATCAAATTAATTAAAGGATGACAACATTATTTTTGATGTGTAAAATAGACTATTTTATTTTTCCAATCATTGAATATTTTAAAATAAAGTTTAATTTCAACTCTTTCGACTTGATAGCTTCATCATTGTGCAAAGAAACTAATATTAAATGTATAGAACAAAACCAGCATTAGCTGTTTTATTTTACTAATATTTTCATTTTCATATATCAATAATCAACTTGTTAGCAACTAAAATGTTTATTTATAAAATAAAAACCAATAATATTTCATGGAAAAAAGAAATTATCAACTTGTATTTATTTAATGATAAATTAATCAAGAAACTCCCAGGCTAGTTAATTAGTTTAAACATCCCATTAGCTGGCTAATTAAACTAAACAACTCTCACATTTAGGCCTCCAAAAGAGGTGGGCACATCTAACTTAGCCGAGCCACTTGCCTCTTCCCTTGACCCATAGCCAAAAGGCAGCCACGCCATCTGCTACGCCACGTTTCATGCCCCCACAGTCACAGCAGCACACATCCACTGACTTGTCTCTCCATGTCATACTAGAGTCGAAAGCACGCTATACCTTTTTTAAGCCTCCCTGGATAACATTGTCAAAAACCCTAAAACCAAATAAAATAAAATAAAATAAAATCACTGAAACTTTTTTTAAAGGTAAGAGACAGCTTTAGATAAGTTTAAACATTAATCAAGATTAAGCTTTTTTTTTTCTTTTCTAAATGATTGAAACATTAAAAGGATTTAATTAATTATTCGAAATGCTAATTTCAAGATTTGAAAAAAAAATCCTTAACCAATAAATCAATAAACAAAACTGAATATTAATAATTTCAATAACCATCAGGCTAGTTTGGTCAACGGCCACGAATCCATGTCATGAATCCAGGATCAGATGACATCACCGAATGGCATTAATGAAATTATATAAAAAAGTGAGTGCTATGATGTAGCAAAATGGTTCATAAATATACCATGTGGAGAGACAGGAACAAGGCTACAAGATTGCTCAACTCCTGCAAGACACTCTCTCTCTCTCTGAGTTTGTCTTTGGTTTCTTGTTGTTGTTAATTTCTGTGCTTTGCAGGTTAAAACGAAACGACTGTGATTTTGGATAAAGACCCAGAAAAAAGCTGAGGTACTTTCCTGATAGTACTCAAAAGCGGTGTTTAATTTGAGTCAAGACTGCACTATGTATGCTGCCTGTCTTTTCCCTCTTGAGGCTTCCTTTGCTTTGATGCCACTTTCAATGCACGTGAACCTGAATCAAGAAATATTCTGAGCTAAAGCAAACTTGGTTTTCTGTTCTTGTCATATTTACATGTCCTAGTATTATCCAACATTTAAGAAGCTGCCTTTTTGGGTTCCTGAATTGTATGTTAAGCAAGAGTTGACCAATTATAGCTGTGTAGATGCAAGCTCTGGGTTTTTTCTGAGATGTAATTTTTGTTGATTTTTTTCTGTAGATCTTTCGGGTTGGACTTACTTTGAAGGAAAAGTTGATCTTTCTTGGGTTTTATATTCCATATATTGAAGGGCAAGCAACTCTGAAGTTTAAGCCAAGTTTAGAGGTCTGAGCACTGCTGCAAGCAAAGCAATTCACTATTTAGAAGTGCTTAAATCTGGTTCTCGTGTTTTTTTATCAACAATTTAATTAAGCCGAGCCAAAAAGAAATCAATTAGCGATTAAATTGATCAATGATGTATGGTATTGGTGGCTTGCAGGGATCCTCAAAAGAAGACATGAATCTTTTGTACAGTTCTAGTTTCAAGTATTCAGATGGAGAATTGAGAAAGAGTCAAGAATTCATGGATTTAAATCCCTATCACTACCATCAACAACAACAACAAATCCAGCAAAATTCTGGTCTGATGCGTTATCGCTCTGCGCCAAGCTCAATCCTGGAGAGCCTTGTGAATGGTACAAGTGGCCATGATGGTGGTGGCATCGAAAGCGGGGATTATCGGTATCTTCGATCTTCAAGCCCTGAAATGGATACCATGTTGGCAAGGTTTATGTCATCATGTAATGGTTCTGGTGATTCCAGTTCTCAAAATCTGCAAGAATTTGGAGAGAGACCAGCGATAAAGCAAGAAGGAGGAGATTCGGAGATGGTTTATCAAAGTTTACCAGGGCATAATTTGGTTACTGACAATTCAGTGAGTGTTGGGAATTCTATGGATAGCGCATTCAATGTTATGAGTTCAATGGCTTTAGAGAATTCTATGCAAGCAACTAAGATGAGTACCGCGAACGGATCTAATCTTGCTAGGCAAAACAGCTCTCCAGCTGGACTTTTCTCCGACCTTGGCGTTGACAATGGTATGGCTCTTTTCCTCTCTCTCTCTCTCTCTCTCTCTTGAATTTCTATATTTCTAATTAATGAATTTTTTCCATGAAAATCGCCTTATTAAATTTGGGAAATGTAGTCAGAACCTTGTGTTGTGTTTTTTATGTTGATCAGTGTCATCAATTTCAGGAAAAGAAAATTGTCTAAAAATTGAAGTCGTCTGTTAAATGGCGTTTGGTTTTGTCAAGTTGAAAAAAATGAAAAAGATCAAATTTTTGAAGAAAGGAGAATAGACACTCTACCTTTTTCTTCACTTTCTCAGTAATCAAACATGTTGTGGTCTCTTCCTGGATTTGTTGCACTTTCTTTGGCCGGAAAGTTGAAGGGATCTCAAAAGTTTTACTTTATACAAGGTTGACTTTTGAAATGTTTCCCATTTCTTTTCTTCTCATTGAATCACTCATGTTGTCGGTGAAAGAAACAGAGAACCGAGCAGAGTTCTGGAACAAAATTGGTCATTGCAAATGAATTATGTTAAATGATCCGTCCCAAACCATTAATTTTGATGACAAATTGAGCAGGTCTGCTTATAATTTGGTTATTGAATATGTTTCCTTTTAATCTTTAGTTCAATGTCTACGACTAATAAATTATCTAATGTTCATCTCCTCAAGATTGATTCATTGCTGAATAACTCTTAATGGTTAACAGGCTTTGTTGTAATGAGAGAAGGTGGCAGCTTCAGAGCTGGAAATGGTACGAATGGAGAAGCTAGTCCAACTAATAAGTTAAGAAGGCATGTGAACTTCTCATCAGGGCAAAGGATGTTGCCTCAGATTGCTGAAATTGGAGAAGAATGTATTGGTGGGAGGAGTCCAGAAGGCGATGTTAGCGAGGCAAGGTACATGTCTAGGTTCACTAGTGATTCTTGGGACGGTGCTTCTCTGAGTGGTCTTAAGAGACAGAGGGATAATGATGGGAACATGTTTTCTGGCCTAAACACACTGGACAATCAGGTATCATTTGCAGCATGCAGATAAATTTGTAGCTTTTCTTCATTCTGCTTATGCTTTGTTAAAATGATAATGGTATTATAATTCTCCATCAGGATGGAAATTCTGGAAACCGTGTGACTGGTTTGACTCACCACTTGAGCTTGCCCAAGACTCTTTCAGAAACGGCTACCATCGAGAAGTTTTTGGATTTTCAAGGCAATTCTGTCCCATGTAAGATTCGAGCCAAAAGAGGTTTCGCTACCCACCCACGAAGCATAGCAGAGAGGGTATGTCCCTGATGGCAATTAGTTGATTTAGCCATGGTATCGATGGCCTTTCCTTGTTATTTAGGAAACCCGTAATCAACTAATAAAAAGCTTTTCTTGGGTGTATATTGCAGGTAAGAAGAACTCGGATTAGTGAAAGAATGAGAAAATTGCAAGAACTTTTCCCGAACATGGACAAGGTAGTTCTGACTCTAGATATGTCATTCTCAAACAGTAATTCAAATTGACATTAGAGATATATGCTAAACAATTATCAATTTCTTCTTGGACAGCAAACAAACACGGCAGATATGTTAGATTTGGCAGTTGAGCACATTAAAGATCTACAGAAACAAGTAAAGGTAACATACAAAAGATACTAATCATCAATCAAATTCACATGATCTTTCATGTTTCAAGTATCTCTATCTTCCTTTACCAAAAATCTCTTTTTTTTTGCAGACCCTCACGGATACTAAAGCGAAGTGCACGTGTTCTAGTAAACAGAAGCACTATTCAAGTCCCTCAGCTTGATTTTAGTTTCTGTACAGATAGCACTAGGACAATGGCAAGACAAAAAACAAGCACATAGCTACCTAGTTTTGATCTACTGTAAAATAATAGGTATCAGGAGACAGTGAGCTTTAAGGATAATTTGATATCGCTTTTCTCTGTAATATTTTGTAGTGCTGGCCTCGGCATTCTACCGAAAGCAATGCCCTTTCAAAATGATCGATCGACAGCTCTTCTTCTGTTTGTATTTTCCTGTATGTAACTTTTGATCTGTTGAGCTGGGCCATTGTTCTTGCATTATCTGTCAATTTCTCAAAACAAAACGCCAGAAGAGTTGCATTTGCTCTTACAACTCTGTCAGTCATACCTCTTTTAGCCTTCGGTCTTAAAAACACCACATTGTTTCTTAATATGAAATCATACCGGTCTTAAAGTCCAAAGGTTCCATTTGGTGATCTAAAAAGACTAGACTGGGTTTGAAGTTAACCAACCATTAAATTTAAGATTTTAAATTTAGAGAGGGCAGATGACTGGAAACTTCTTTGAATTTTAACTTTGCAGCCAGTTTCTGCTCATCTAAAATGATAATGAGCTTTATCGAGCCTAGAAACTGTAATTAGTTCTCTGGGTTGGTGTTAGGGCCATCGTTTACCCAAAACAAAAGATAAAAACTTATCACGTAGCTTGGGCTAATTTTATCTTGCAGGTTTGGGCTAATTGCCACCCTTCCTCTTCCCTCTTTCGTTTCGCTGTCTAGTTGTGGTCTCTGGTGGACTTCAGTGATGGTAGAACTTCGGCCTTGTCATTACTCGTGAATCCATTTCACCATAGCCATTTTTTTTTTCAATAAGAAAAAACCTTTATAGGTCGAAAAATATAAAGAATTAAATTTCCTTAAAATCAATCATAGTAGCAAGCCTATCATATTTCTCATTCCTATCCCATTTAAAAAAATTTAATTTATTATTAATCATCATGGAAACCACATTGAATTATCTTTTCTCAATGAGTTTTAATGCCTATTAATTAATTAAACTGTATTAGAATTCTTAAAAATAAATAAATATATAACACGATCTTCTCATCCTCCCTCCAGCTATTAATAAAGAGTAAAAAAAATCTATATAAAGGGGGGAAAAACAGAGTACAAAAGATAAACTAGACAAAATAAACCCACAAAACAAAAACAAAAATAAAACAAACAATTTTATGTACTCACGTCTAAACAAACAATAAACTCAACCGTTTTAAGTGGGTCTCGCATACAATGTCTCTCGATGTCCGGCGTCAAAAAACCTTAAGCGCGCACTTTTTTTCTTCCTTGTAATGATATGGTTTAGAAACCCTAGTTTCTTTTGATCTTCAAATCTCACATCTAAATAATATGTGCTGTCCGGTGGTTGTGTGATACAAAGTGTGGTAATAATTAACTTGTGTGAGGAAAGGATATGTGAGAACTAAGCTGCCATTGTGCAAGGTGTACTTTGTGTACTCCGATCACACAGAAATGATCAGCTAGATTGCACAGTACAGGTAATTCTCTGGATGAAGAGATCATCGATGGTGGGAATTGAGAGATGAGTTGGGTTAAGCTGAAAATATTTCTTCGACGTTATCCTGAGATTTAAGGAGTTTGGAATGAGGCGGTAGTGGAGGAGTTGTGAGACAAGAATCCTGAAAATATAAATGAATCTCAGTACTAAACAGTTACTGTACATATATTTACCAAGTCGAACGTGAAAAACGAAAATCTAGATGGGAGGGGCACCCATGAGAAACACAAGCTAAATCATCTGTGAAATAGACGACAATATTTCATTCAGCTCGTCAGTGTGACGGATACTTTGCAGGCCACTCCCCCCCTTAAAATGATTATTTATCGACTAACTGGTGGTGTCCCGCCGATGGAATGACATTTCTGTACATTTGCCGTTGCCCAGAGCCCATATAGTCACCCCTAGCTGAACTGTTCGCGCAGTTTCTATTTCAATCTTCAAATTTTAAGACTTTTTATCCAAAAAACAAAAATTTGATACGTATCCCTTATCCGTTTTACTTACTCTATATAGAGATTACTTTACGATGCATAAAGAGCAAGTTACTTTCAAAATAAAGTATTGAATAATGCATATTTAATATAAAAAAGAGTTTTTTTCTTCAAAACATTATCAACACAATCGAGTCCCGGCAAATAGTTTTTTTATGAATTTTTTTCAAAAATATCTCATGCTAAAATTAAATTTCTTTGTTTATGTATTTTATTAATTAAAACACATATTTTTTAATTCATGGCATGGTTATTTTAATAAAAATTTATCATGATCTGAAAAATAGAGAAAGTTTTAATTAAAAAAAAAAGAGCAAAAGATTATGTCTTGATAATTCTTACACACTGTATGCAAAAATAAAAAATTAATTATTCTGAGAAGATTGTATAAAAACTATACATTAAAATAACTAGATATATATTTTATTCTCGTAAGGAAATTTTTAAAAAAACTTATGTATGTTAGATTCATGTATAAAAAAGTATATATGAATTGTGATTATTTTTAAATTATCATTGTGATTATTTTATGACCTTTCACATCATATTGTTCTACACAATGCATTTTTGTTTTTGTTAATATAATGTGTAATAATAAAGTGATACTTTATACCACTGTTTGAAGCTTTTTTTATGCAGAATTCCCACTGGACTCATAAGCAAACGGGAAATGATGAGGTGGCACGCAATCCCTGCTCTGTAATAGTACTCTAATCAAACCTGGCCCGCAAATAGATTGAAAGCCTAAAGTGTTGTAATACATGGAGATACACTCGCTTTAGCTCTCTTTTGTTTGTGTTTCACGTTTTGGTGGTGTCAGTTAATATAGATATAGATATTTTTTAAAATATTTTTTATTTGAAAATATATTAAAATAATATTTTTTTATTTTTAAAAATTATTTTTGATATCAGAGCATCAAAATGATTTAAAAATACCAAAAAATATTAATTTTAAATTAAAAAAAATAAAAAAATTTAATTTTTTTTAAAAACACTATTAAAACAGAAAAAAAACAGGATATAATTACCCGAAAAAAAGTACACTAATAAGTAGAATAGTTCTTAGTAGCAAAATCTCAAATCAAATCAATCCATCCATTTTTAGATCTAGTAAAATACAAAAACAAACAGAACAGTCATAACCACGGTCATTTACCTCGGTTTATATTGGTGCTAATGAAGTAGGAGACACCCTCAAGAATTTGCATGCTCTATTTAATTAACATAACTTGCAAATATATATATAAAAAGCTGAATCAGATGGGAAAGATATTCTTTATTGCATTTCATGAACACTTTTTGCTTATACAAGAAAGTTCATGTAATATTCTACATAAAAGGTTAACTTCGTCCTCTTCACGGTGTGAGGTTTGAGACTCTTTCATTGACGAGGAAGGATCACTATTATTTTCTATTTGCTTATAAAGTGCATAAGAAAAGGTGATTAAGAACATGCACTTCCAGAGGTAAGGGGAAAAAACTACTTCAGTTCTTGGCTGTAAACTTAATCTGGATGCCATCGCCAAATGAAATGATAGGAGTGCGAGATACGTCTCCTCCCTTGACCTTGGTAAACCTGGCATTACAAAAAAAAAAAACCCAACAGTTAACAAAAGAACCTCCGTGATAAAAAATATATTCCATGTAGTAGTCACCTCAACGTTCAAGTATGACGCCTATCAAGAGAAAAAAATCAAATCTACCTGTATTTGGTGACCAAGATATGAAGAAAAGTCGACAAGACCAGCTTGCTGTACTCCGCCCCGGCGCATTGCCTTGTGCCGCCACCGAATGGCATGAAGTTTTTGGAAATGGTAGCTTGGTCAAGTTCCTGTTGTAAGGAATTAAAAAATATATGTCTATATCAATTAAGAGCAGGAATGGCAAGCGTATAAATGATTGTGACAGTGAATCGATTTTAATCCTCCCAGAGATATTGTGAAGGTAGAATTTCTCACCTTCCACCGCCATGGGTTGAATGTAACTGGATCCTTGAATGTCTCAGGATTTAATTGAATAGCAGGAGTAACAATCATTACTGTCCAACCAGCTGGAACAGTGTATCCTGGAAATTTCACAAGCAATCCATTAGATTGAACAGTTTGGAAAAGGAAAGCATAGAAATGTTGAATTAAGAATTGGTTTTGGGGGCATACCTTTGACCTGGAAATCTTTCAATGCCTTTCGGAACAGACCAGGTGGGATGTTGGAAATTCTAAGTGTTTCATTGACGACCTGTGGATGATTGACCACATATTCCATGAGGATAAAAAAGATTCATCTTAAAAAAAAGGGAGTCGAAATATTGATGTAAAATTGTAACACAAAAGGACCATTTTCAAGAACGTGGAAGCTAACCATTTGGGTAAAAGTCATCGATCTGTACTCTTCCCAAGTGAGGCGGGAGTTTGGATTTTCTCTGTTCTTCACAATTGCGTCGTGCTCAGCCTGATGAAACAATTAGTGCGTGCGGGTGTGAACAGAGTGGCATTTTTAATTTGGAAGCTTAAAAAAGAATTGATAATAGGTGTGAGTGAACACATACTGCTAATTCCTCAACTACTCGGGGGTTCTCTGAAAGAAACTTGAATGTTAGAGTTAGAGTGGTTGACATAGATTCGAAGCTGGCAAATAAGATCCCGAACATGAGTTGGGGGATGAAATCCACTGTCAAGAACTTCTCTGTCTCCATATCATCAATGGCTTGATCAAGAAAATCTCCCCGACGCTTTGATGGATCGTTGAGTCTCTCCATCAGTGTATTCTTCAACATTTTCAACATCTTCTCTCGGTCCTGAATCAAAAGAAAGACATGTTATCGATGAATCCCAATTCCTGATGAGTAGAAATTAAAATAAAAACTTCAAGGGATGTTTGAGGGACTCCTCTGTTTACCTGCATGCACTGGTGGAAGGAAGTGCCAGGGATATTCAAGGGCAAGGAGATGAAACTGTTCAAGATCCTTGTGTAATTCTCACTTAGCTTCTCTCTCGAGTTTTCAGCATCATAACCAAATATTTTGTTCGCAGTAAAATTGAAAACCATCTACAGCCAGAAAAAGAAGAAGCAGGTTATAATTAAGCAGACGCATGCATTAGATTTAGAAAATGTTAATTAATACTAGTGTGCCAGCTGAAAATGGTGTACTCACAACTGAAATAACTTGTTTGACGTCAACAGGTCCTTGAGTAGCCCACTTTGCTAAGTTGGTGTGCAGCATGTCTTCTATTTTAGGAAGCAATGATTCCTTCAGGCTCTCAACGCCAAAGTGGTTCAAAGTTATGCTTCTCAAGTATCGGTGAACTTTGCCGATGGCGTTCACCCTCGTTTCACCCTCAAGAGCGAAAACCTTGGCAAATGAATCCAAATACCATAGCTCAACCAGAGTTCCTTCATGTTGCAAGATGTACTTGTTCATTTCATAGTCAGTGGACACAATGATAGGCCTACCAACTAAGCTGGTTTTAAAGATCGGTCCATACCTGAAACAAGGGAATTCATATATCAATTCGTTGGTAGTGAAATTAATAAGCAAGCAAGTAAACGCATGGACTTTGTTTCTTTCTCACAATCCACAGACTATGGCATATTACGTACTTTTGCATCCTTTTCTTGACGAATGGATGGAGGTCTAGAGATCTTCCAGGAATAATGAACTGCAGAGTTTCTCCGATGAGGGGCCAGCCCATGGAGCCTGGAGGGAGAACCCCGTCAATTTTAGGATTCTTCCATTTGCTAATCAAATGACTATAGTATACCACAACCAATGCGACAACAACCAATCCAATTGCCCACATCCTTTTGCTCTTTCTCTCCCCCGCCCTCTTGCGGCAATGGATGCAAGCTAGAGAAGGAGAGATAAAGAGACAGTGATAGAAGTGAAGAGGTGAATGGAGAGTTGGGTCACCACAAGCCTTAAATACAACACCAGTTCTGTAGTAAGCCTAGACTTGTTCGAAAACAGCGACCACAGACTTGGTTTAGAATTAAACAAGTAGTGAAAGAAAATATCTATTATCAACGGATTAAATCCTCAGGTGCTTTATTTTAATTAAGGCAACTGAGGATGTTCGTAGAAACTAAATTAATTTGACCAACATAAAATAAAAAAACAATATAAACGTTCAAGTCGTGAAGGAGGACAAAAATGCAGGTAGGTTAATTTGAGGTTGAATTCTTGACTTTTTAGCACCAATTCTAGTCAATGTAAACTTGCACTAGGCGTTGTAGAAAAAGAAAAAAAGCAGTCATGGAATCGAAATGAAAATAAAAGAGAGGCAAAAACCATCCTTTTACCCTCTTTGTTTATAGCAAACGATCGTCTTCTTCAAAGGCCAAGGGAGAGATACGTCCCTTTCCATCGGTACTGTTTTTTCAAAAAAAAAAAAAAAAACAGTAGTCGGTGGTAAAGGCTGCTTTCTTCTCTCCACCAATGAAAAAGAAAGTAAAAGGAAAAAACATGTAGAGCAGTGCCTTTTGGTTTTACCCCTTGTGTTCTTGATTTTGGTCAATTAAAATCAAAATTGACGAAATGTTGGATGAGTTGGCCTGAACCAATAATTGCCTTGTACAAGAATCAAATTCACTCCATAAAAATATATGAATTAACGTAAATTCTTTTTGTTGAAAAAAATATATAAAAAATGGTCTTTAGTTAAACAGTGAACAGTGTCGATAAAGCAGGTATATCTTGCTTTTCCCCTACCTGTGTTTCTGTGCAATTTTTAGTGCGTCCCATGAACTAAAAACGCTGCTTACCACTTTAATCAAACATGCATTAAAATTGTTGTTTCTTCAAAACCTAATCGTTGCCGCTTAAACAAAGACGCTTTAAAACATTAATAAAAAAATAGTTTAATAAAAAGTGTTTTTTGTGAGGTTCATTTTAAAATTTGACGTGTTTGGTTAAAACTGAGGTTAAAATTATAATTGAAAAAAAACAATTTCTTATGTTTGGTTAATATGTTTTTTGTATGAGATTTGATTGTAAAATTATCTAAAATAATATATATATATATATATATATATAATGGTAAAATATTATTGTTTTATAACGAATTGAATAATCCTTGTATATTAATAAAAGTTTTTCAGTGTATCATCAAACTATTTGAAAAAAAAAACATAAAAAAAATTATATTAATTAAAATAAAAACTAAAATTAGAATAAGAAAATAAATCAGTGATCGTACAGGTAATGCAAGTAACTGTAAAAAATATTTAAAAAAAAAGGAGTTTGAGGGGTAAAATAAAAAATTCGATCCTAAAGGTATTCAAGCAATTTAAATATTCATGTAAAAAGAAAATTACAACACGGCCTCTGCACACAAAGGTTTTTTTTAAGAGGTTATTTTAGTAATACCATTATTAAAACAAAAGTAAAACAAAAACATGTTACTTCAGTCACTTTTAACAAATAGTCTTCATTTCAGACAACTCGTATTTTTGCTCCATGGAAAAACAGTGCTTCTCTCACAGACAAGGAATCCTGGCATGAAATTGCTCGCCCTCATATTCATGGCCATGACATCAATTGTGTGGCCATCATCCAAGGAAAGGGGAACCATCGTTTTGTTGGTGGAGCTGATGAGAAAGTTGCTAGTGTTTGAAGCTCCTTTATCTTTTTTGAAGACATTGAATCTTGCCACTTGTCAAAAGTCTAGTTTTCCTGAAAACCTTCAAGTTAATGGCAGTAATTTGGGAACAGAGGGGAGGATGAGCGCCGGGAAAGTTTTGCAATGTTAATTAAATTTATACAGTGTTGGTGAGAAAGAGGAGAACACAGCAACGAAAAGCAATTGTAAATTGCTTTTCACAAACTGAGGTTGGTCCTCAGTTTTGAAGTGGGGCCACGTGAAAAAAAGTGTGGTTAATATTAACCAAACGCTTTAAAATAACTTTTAATTCTAACCGCAGCCGCAACAGCAGACCCAAACACTTGCTTTGGTTGCTGTTTTAAAACACACCTGCCACGTTCTCTCTCCTCTGCCCCTCCCATCTTCTTCCCTCCTCTTCCCCTTCGCATTGACCTTAATTGTCGTTCCCATACAAACTCAGCAGCGGCGGTAATGCAGATTTGTGTGGGCAACGGAGAAGGTGGTGTGGATAAACATGGGTAACGGAGAAAAAGGTTTCATAAACGGACAGGAAAAAGGTTATTTTAGTCATTGACTTAACAAAAGGTTGAAAAAGCTGTGATACATCTTGCTTAGAGCCCCAGTCCAAAAGGTAATTGATAGCAGACCATGATTTATGCATCCACTCATCATGGGGCTGGCCCACAAATCCTATCTAGGTAAATATCTGAAATGTAATAATATCGAATTTGAAAATAT
>Ga0307515_10004234_pt1 | contig 29798 bp, 13 predicted proteins | sample 17_EM_MG_FD_194513 | JGI IMG/M metagenome (GOLD analysis project Ga0307515, IMG submission 194513) | Populus trichocarpa ectomycorrhiza microbial communities from riparian zone in the Pacific Northwest, United States - 17_EM | ecosystem: Host-associated > Plants > Roots > Unclassified | place... | reverse complement strand
CTAGGTAGGATCTAGGTTATAGCCTTTCCAACTAACGCGGTACTTTAGCGTTTTCCTTACTAGTTTATAGGCTAGTACTTCTTTAATTTCCTATTTATTATCGCCATTGACTTAAATTAGTAGGGGAGGTTTGTTCTTTTGTCTAGGTAATAGGTTATTTACAGCTTTCTATAGCTTATCCGGCGAGAAAATGGGGTGAACCTTGATTGAATCCGGGAGCTTTACTTTATACGAGTTACCTATCTTCTTAAGGACCTTATACGGTCCCGCCATCTAATAGTCTAGCTTATGGCTAGGCCGTTCCGTCTTCTAGTTCTTTATTATAACCTAGACCATATCGCCTACAGTAAAGTTAGGTTCGCGCCTATACTTATTTGCCTGCTATTTTATTAATTTCTAGGCCTTTTCTAGATTTATATAGGCTACCGTCCAGGCTTCTTTTAAGCGCTTAGCGTACTGCTAGGCTTCCTTATAAGATAGTTTCTCGCGTACAGTCCGTGGTTCTTCTAGTCTATCCTAGTTAAAGCTTATTTAGGGTAAATACCCTATTTCTAGTTAGATAGGTGCAAATCCCGTAGAGTTATGGGGTAGGGTCGCCTGGGCGTAGTCCATTAGGGGTAGTAGTTCGCCCTAGTTATCTTAGAAGTAGTTAACAAAAGGCCGGAGTCTTTAATCTAAATATTAATTCACAATCTCCGTCTAGCTGTCTATTTAGGGGTGGTATACTATAGAGAGCTTTAACCTAATACCTAGGATCCAGGTAAACTTATTCTAAAAGGCTAATATAAATTGCGGGCCGTGATTAGATATAATAGTATCTAATAGTCCGTAAATGCGGTAGACGTAGTAGATATATAGTTAGGCCGCCTCCTTAGTATTAATATTCTTATAATAGGGAATTAAAAACGGGCGCTTACTAAAGCGGTTAACTAAAATCATAACCATATCATATCCGTCGCGGTCTATAGGTAGCTTATAGAAGTCTATAGAGATATGCTGCTAGGGGCGGTTAGGTATTAGGAGAGATTTTAATAATCCTAGGGTCTTATTTTATGGAATTATAAATCTACGGTAGCTGTCGCAGTTCCGTATATAACGGTTAATATCTATAACTATTCCGGGCTAGTAGTAGCGGTTACTAATAATTTTACGGGTTTTATTTTTTCTAGGGTGGGCCATAGAGACCTAGGCATAAGCTTCGGCAATAAGCTGGGTCCGTAAGTTCTATTCCTTAGCTACTACTAGCCGTTCCTAGTACTTAAGTAGTCCGTTTTTAAGGGACCATAGGCTAGCAATATTCTTTACCTTTTTACGGTATTCCTGTAGAGAGGGGGTCGTTTAGTTGGCCTGTAGTAGTTTATTAATAAGGTTAAGTTCGGAGGAGTTAATAGGATATATTTTAACGCCTAAGGAGTCCGTACTTAGTTCTGCCCGTATCTAGGGGTTAAGGTATTCTAGTTATAGTAGCGTCTGGGTCTATAATAAGATCTTTATAGCCGTCTAGTTATCTAGGTCTTGCTTACTCCTTATAAGAGCGTCTACACGGTTCATAGCGCCTGGTCTATATATAATTAAGAAGTTAAACTAAGATAGGGTATCCGCCTAGCGTGCCTGCCGGGCCGTTAGGGCCTTAGTTATTATAAAGTATTCTAGGGCCTTATAATCTAAAACTACCTTAATTAGCTTAGGGGTCCCCTCTAGCTGTGCACGCCAGTGCTAAAAGCTAGAGATAATAGCCAGCATTTCTTTGTTATAGATGTGGTAATTTAGCTTAGCATCTATTATAGTCTTCGAATAGTATATAATAGGGTGCCACTCTCCGTCTAGTTGCTTCTAGAAAAAAACACTAGATATTACGCCGTCTAAGGTATTAGTTTCTAGCATTAAGGGCTATTCTGGGTTAAAATGGGTAAGTAGGGGAGCCAATACCAGCCGTTTCTTAAGCTTATTAAAGGCCTGCCTATATATGGCGTTAAAGTAGAAGGGCTGGTCTTTTCTAGTAAGACGGTTAAGAGGCCGGGCGATCCTACTATAGTTCTTAATAAAGCGTTAGTAGAAGTTATAAAACCCTAAAAAGGATTATACCCCCTTTACGGTCTATAGGGGTGCCCACTAGTTAATTATAGCCGTCTTCTTTAGGTCGGTTTCGATTCCGTTTATACTAATAATAAAACCTAGGTACTTTATATGCTTAATACTAAACTTTGACTTCTTAATATTAACCTGGAGGCTAGCCTTGCGGAGCCGTTATAGGACTTTATAGACGTGCTCCTTGTGTTCTAGCTTGTTCTTAGAGTAAATTATAATATTATCTAAATAGGCCGTATAGAAATCGTTAAGGTAGTTAAAGAGTACATCGTTTATATACCGCTGGTACGTAGCTGGTCCGTTAGTCAGTCTAAAAGGGAGCACTTTATATTTATACGTTTTATAACGGGTCTAAAATATAGTAAGATCTTTAGACCTAGGGTCTATCCTAATTTAGTAAAAGGCCTAGCGGATATTAAGCTTTATAAAGACTTTAGCTTTACTTATTTGGGCCAGAGTCTTATTAAGTAGGGGCAGCGGATAGCGGTCCTTATAGGTTATATTATTTAGCTTATAGTAGTTAATATAAAAGCGGAGTCCTCTATTTAGCTTTTTAATAAAGAGAATAGGCGAGGCAAAAGGGGCTTAGCTAGGCTTAATAAAGCCCTTATTTAGGTTATTAATGAGATACTACTTTATGGCCTGCAATTCGGTAATAGACTGCTTATAGAGGGGGCTAAAGCTAAGGGTGTTTTCTTTGCCCTGCTTAATTTTAATTTTATAGTTATATAGTCGGTAAGGTAAAAGTATATCGGACGCTACTTTAGAGAATACGTCCTTAAATTTCTAGTGTTAATAGGGCAGCTTTTGTTCTACTAGTTCCTCATCTATAAGCTCACTTTCTTATCCACTAAGCTCGCTTCCCTTTTCCTTAATTATTTAATTAATTTCGTATAAGCTTATTATAAAGGCAACAGTATTAGGCTAAACTAAGTTCCGGTAGAATCCTACGGCACTAATACAGCAGATATTAACTGGTAAGAGGTCCGCTGGTTTCCTTACAGCCGTTTTCCGGACCGTATTTTACGGTCTAGGGTTTATAATCTTTTTTAGCTCCTATTTTATCTTCCGCAGGTTATCCCTCCAATTTATTAGTTTAGTGTAATATCTAATATCCCTTACTGTTCTTTATGGCTGCATAGGGCCTAAGCTCTCTATAGGGGGCTTTTTTAGGTTACTACTAACTTCCTAGGTCTTTAATGCGGGTAGCGTAATATGGGTAGTCTAGGGGCGACGTAGTATACAGATCCGTTGCGAATTAAGCTATATATCTTTCTTAAAGGCCTAGTCCCTACGCATAGCATCGGCCTAGTAAATAATATTAATCTAGGGCCGTATAAGGTTTTCCATTATAATACTGATTTCTTTTATAAAGGAAGGGGTTAAGGGTAGGGTTTTAGGCTAGATAAGCCGTCTACTCCGTATATTAAGCTATAAGCCTAAATAGGCTAACTATTTTCGCCCTAAGATTATATTATAGCTACCTAGGTCCGTAATAAGAAAGGGGGCGTTATATTACCTTCATCCGTCAACACAGAGGTAAATCCGCAAGATAGTCGTGATGGGTAGTTCTATCCGCCCGTTATACCCGCGGATAGGAATTAGTTTAGGCAGTTCTTTAATAGGTACATTTAAAAAGTTAGCCAGCTTTATAGCACACTAAGTATCTATTAAGGTAAAGGCATTTGCTCCAGAGTTAGCTAAAGCAGAGGTTAAAACTTAGTATCTATTACGGAATAAAGTATAAGGGATAGTGCAGCTTTTTTTACTAACTAGCCGACCTAGATTAACATCTAATATGTTAATCCCTTTTAACCCTAAAGAGGAGTCTTCCTCTAGGGTTCCTCTTTTTCCAACTCTACGCTATCCTTCTAGATTAATAGGACCTCGTCCGCTTTTACGTTTATTAGATAATCCTTTATATAGTGGCCTTTCTAACCATAAAAGAAGCAAGCTCCTTAATTACTAAGGGCCTATATATAGGGGTTGCTATATATAGGCCGAGCATTTGCTAGACCCATAGCAGGGCTAGCCGTATAGCTAGCTGCTAAATTAGTAGCGGGCTGTATAGGTAGTGCTATAGGGGTTGCTAATTGTGCCAGGGCATTACGGACCGTTCTTATATTACCTATAGTCTAATTTAAAGGGTTTCTAGCTTTATACCGTTCGGCGCGTGCCTTAATTTAGCAAAGGCCTTAGTTAATAGCTAAGCACTAGTCCGTAAGTTCCTTTAGCGTCTATATAGTAGTAAAAACTGGTAGTATAGCTCGCTATAAGTCTAGGGTAAGCTTATTAAATAGGTCTAGCATTAGATCTTCCTAGGGAATTTAAGCCTAGCCGGCTAGGTGTAGAAAGCGGGTCTAAAAGGCTAAAAAGGTCTCCGTCGTTTTTATATTTAGGCTTTTATAATTAAGTCGGGCGTTCTATACTTTAAAGGGGTCCTTATAGATAGAAGATAGGTACATAATTATCTCTTCTCTAAAGGGGAAGGGATCTACTAAGTCCTGTATATATTAAGGACGTAGGTACGTCTATATATCCCCACCAGTACAGCCGAAAACATAAGCCATTTTAGCCTAAGTAGTAGGGAAGTGGTCCGCATTAACTTTGAGCTTGTCCTACAATTAAAGCTTCCAATTATTAAATATAGGGTCGGTTCCGTCTATAAGTAACGGGGGGTCCGTAACCTTCGCGGACCGTAACAATGCTAATGCTATACGTTAGGCTAGAGCCTTAAGGACTGTAGCAAGTCTCTAGGTGTCCAATAACTCTTCACTAGGTATAAGGGGTTCTCTAGCTTTAAGCAGCTCTCAAAGTCGTTCGATTTCGGCATTAGCTGCTATAAGCTCCACCTAAGAGTTTAAGTTAGTTGCTGTTTTACCATTAGAGGTATTCAAGGGTCCTACGGCTGCTTTGCCGGCCGCTGTGGTTCTTAGCATAGTAATACGGTTATTAGGGTAACTTCCGGTAGGATTCTTGCAGGGGTTCTAGTCTGTGCGTGTTCTATAGATCTTATTATTCTTTTCTAGTCTTCTAGTTCTGATAATAGTCTTTAGGTCTACTTCTGTGTTCTATTCTTGTTTATAGTCCGTAAATATTTTTTAAGTTTCTTCTCAGGAAGAAGAGTAGACGAGCTTTAAATAATATTAGCGACTCAGTTAATTAAGGCACGAGTATAGCAAGAGGGACGCGCAAGCCTATACAATTAGTAGTCTATAAACAAGGATCTAAAGCTAAAGAAAGGAAAGGAGAAGAAGAGCAGCGCCGGTCGAAGTAGGGTTCTTTTATACGGTCCTCTAGTCACGTGACCGCGAAGTTCTACCAAGTTCTGCCAACCAAGTTCTGCTAAGTTCTGCCAGTGCCGTAATAGTTAACGTCTATACTACAAAATGGGTATATAATCGGCTATACGCTAGTAGTAGATATACTATATAGTTTCGTTAACGTTAAATAGGGCGATAAGTTGCTAGAAGTGCTCTTTCTACTTAGGATTCTTAAGGTTAATAAATACCTTATTATCCTTATACCACTTCTTAATTTTATAATACGCGGTATTTATAAAGGTCTTATTACTAGTATAATAATTATAGACTACCTAGGGACAATTAATAATAATAAGGCCTATTTATAGTCTAGTAATTATAAAAAGGTTCCTCGCTATATTTTAGATAAATTTTAGCGGACTAGTAACTATTATATTATATACTAATAACTCTACCTAACCGCCTTAGATGCCGTTAACGGTAAAGACCTTAATCTCGCTAACTACTAGCGCAAATTCCCGCCACTTACTACTATCTTACTAGGCATAGTACTATTCTTTAAGCGTATATAGCGCTGTGGAGTAGATAGTAAGTTAGGCTATATACGGAACGGTAAGGTTACCCTCTAATAGCTTAAATCTAAAGTTTATTAGCGCTATAGCTACCTAAAATGCGTATTAAGCGTAGACTAGGTTATATATTAATTGGCTAAGCTTGTTTATTTATATAATACTATTAACGGCAAGGAAGGCAATAGGGTACTCATAGCGTAGTATATCCTTAAAAAAGCTTACTGCTAGCTTTAACTGCTCTTAGTCCTTAACTATTAGGCTTATCTAAAGCTAGTCATTGTCACGGGACTCACACGCTCTCACGTCTCTACGCGTTTTAACATTCTTAACCCATACTTACGTTTGTCCCAAGACACCTACGCACGTTCCCCTATAACCCCTATTTATACCTATACCTAACCTATTCTATTTCTATATCTAAATATCTTTATATTAACCACTCATAGTTTCGCGTATATAGCCTTCTTTAATTACTACCCCGTTTAGTATATTATATTCTAGCTCGTGCCTACTTCCGTAACACTATATTTAGATCCCTTTTCTATACCTAGCGGGCCTATAGGCTACTAGTTACGGAGTATGCCTTTCTACGCCTATAGGGTAGATATAGGAGCTACTAGCTGCGGGTAGACTAGGACGCTAGGGTTCTAAACTAGTACGACAAGATTCCGTGCTGATTTGCATACGGACCCAACGACAAGACACTACGCCAATACGCCTATGGAATTACGATCTGCCGATAAGACATCGCGCCAATACGCCTGCGACCTCAATAGCTTACACCCTACTGCTACCGATTACAAATAGGCACGTTACTGCCCCTTGGTTTAACCTAATGGCTTATATCCTACTGTATAACGAACACAAACATGGAAGCTGGTATCTTACTACTGTCCTACCAACCTATATATACTGCCCTACGTACCAATAAGACCTCGCGCCGCTACGCCTGCGAAACAAACCCGATAACCCATTATGCCGATAAGCCTACGACTTGACCCGAACACGACTAGGTAGAGCTTTGCTCCCTAGACCCCCGAACCCTGTCGCTTACATCATACTGCTACCCAAACCAACAAGCCTCGTGCCGATATGCCTATGAGACGACCCGTCGCTGGCACCGTACTGCTACCATCCGAACCTGCCGCCGAAGCTCTCTGCATCTGATACCTGAATTATCCTAAGCCGCCCAAACCTGTCGCTAGCATTATACTACTGCCGCCAAAGCCATCCGCATCCGATACCTAGACTGTTTTAAGCCGCACGACCTGCGCTAGCATTGTACTGCTACCTACCCGAACCGACAAGCCTCGTGCCGATACGCCTACGAGCCGATCACGACTAGGTAGAGCCTCGCTCCCTAGACCCCCGAACCCGTTGCTTGCATTATACTGCTGCCTAAACTAGTAAGCCTCGTGCCGATATGCCTACGAGACGACCCCGTTACTGGCATTATACTGCTACCTACCTAAACCAATAAGCCTCGTGCCGATATGCCTACGAGATAACCCATTGCTGGCACTGTACTACTACTATATAAACTAATAAGCTCCGTGCCAATTCGCCTACGGAACCTAAACACGTTGCTAGCACCGTACTGCTACCTGAATTTAATAAAATCCTATGCCGATATGCCTATAGAACCTGCGCTGGTACTATACTGCTACTAATAAGAACCTACCTATAATACGAATATTATACCGCACTAATAAGAACCTGCTAAGAATATGCCTTACTATAACTACAAATACCGTACTAACCGTATTATACTGCCGTTTAGGACGGTAAATACTACCTAAAACGCCCATTTTAGATTAAAAATTGGGGTAATTTTTTAGGGGGACCTAGAGTATAGGAAGGGAAGGCTATAGAGCTGCTAAAAGTAAGAAAGGGACTATATAAGCTTTAGTAATACGTCTTTAAGCGGCAAGGATAGAAGTATAGCTGGTAATAGAAGCTAGGCTATACTTTAGGCCTAATAAGTTAGTGGCCTAATAATTAAATATAGAAGGACCGAACTGGAGGAACCTGTATAACGGAGGATATAGAAGGGTAGAGAAGGGCTAACGAAATTTTTTTCCTATATTAGGTTTTTTTTAGTATATATAATACGCCTTACAGGAGCTTAGAAGTAAGGGGGGGGTACTATTACGGGACTTACACGCTCTCACGTCTCTGCGCGTTTTAACGTTCTTAACCTATACTTATATTTATCCTAAGACACCTACGCACATTCCCCTATAACCCCTATTTATACCTATACCTAACCTATTTTATTTCTGCATCTAAATGTCTTTATATTAACCACGCATAGTTACGCGTATATAGCCTTCTTTAATTACTACCCCGTTTAGTACATTATATTCCAGCTTATACCTACTTCCGTAACAGCCGTACGGTAGGACGGCATTTATAAGATATATAATGTCTTTAATAAATTAATATTATAGCGAGAACTATACCGTATCCGCATTAGCCGTAAGAAGATGTGTATAAAGGGAGATAGATTTCTAATAGTAGAACGGATTATTAAAATTAGGATTAAAGATTAGTTTTAGTTAATATATATTACTAAGGAGAACCTAAGGCATAGGGTTGCTAGCCTAGATCTATAAACCTCCCTAAATTAAATATAGTCTACTCTAGGCGAACCTAGTAAGACTACTTAGCTTAAACGCCTTTCTAGCCTTATTATAGAAAACTATATATATAGCGCTAATAAAATATATATAAGTCTGCAAGACTATATTAGGTATTATAAAAATAATATTAGCCTTTTTAGCCAGGTCTATAATAACTATATTAGCCGTAAGTATTAATCCTATCTTATTATCTTGCGTTATATTATTACTAAGCGCAAATTAGTGCAAGTATTAGAGGAATTTGGCGTATTTAGTTATATTAGGGTTTGCGATAGAATATAGGTTTCTGTTACTATCTAGGACACCTATAAGGTGTAATAACTACTAACCTTTAGACAAATCTATAACCTATAACCACTTATTAAAGCTAGTAGTATTACTAGCCTTAAATATACGGTAGAGTAGGAATACTATATTTAGCATAGACGCGTCCTCGTTAATTATAGTATAGTTATCCTATTCCTTAAAATACTTAGGACGAGTGTTAATACCTACTACTGTTCGCTATATAATGGTATCCTATTTATAGACCTTAGTTTCTATTAAGCGTATATAGCGGTAAAGGATAATAGGAAATTTAGCGGGACGGCCTTGCGTAATTAGTGCCTTATAGTCCTCTATAAGCGTATTATTAATTATTTTAGCTAGCATATCTAGTTAGTAATTAAGTAGCGATAGGACCTAGATTCTAGTAGGATCCTACTAAAGCGACCTAAGTTAATATTAGTATCGTACTAAGACAGTTAGAAAGGTTAATTTCCTAACACTACTAGGGCCTTATATTAGCAAAATACCGCCTATTATATATTTAAGCGCAGTATAGGTACCTATTTACTCTTTATTAAGTAGCGGCAAGATGGCCTTAAGGGCATTATTAACCAAGTTCTTCCTATACTTAGCGATATTATAGTTAAAGTAATTAATACGCGGGAGATCTGTAAAGTTATTAGATAGCGCAATTCAGCGCTTAATATAGAAACTATTGCCTTCTTACTATAGGTGGTATAGAGTATTAATCTTTTAGGAGATTCTAACCTTAGGGACACGCTTAGTTATAAGACATTTAATACCCTATACCGTAATTAGGGCCTTACTTAAGTTACTAACTATTATAAAGTTATTACTACTTAGGATATGATCTGGAGTAAATACGGGGTTTAGTATAAACTTATAACCTACCTATAGTTAAAAAATAAAAGTATAGTAGTTATAGCCGGAGCTAAAGGGAGTAGTATTAATAATAACTCCTTTCTAGCTAGCCTAGCTATCTGCATCTTTACCTAGGAATAAGATATTAATAATAGAGTTAGTGTAAAGGGTAAGACCATTAACTATCTAGCTAGTAGCATAGTAGACTTAGTCTGCGCTACTTAGGAAGGTAATAAGATAAATAATAGTGGGTACTTGGGGGTTCTAATTAACGGCCTTAAGGCTTGCGACTGCGGTATAGAACTAGACTATAAAATACTTAAGAACGCTATTAAACTAATACCTCGCGGGGATTTTATATAATAGTTGGTCCTCTACTAAGAGCTATATACTAAGCTAGACATTTATATTATAGTTCTTCTACTAGCGACCTAAAGAATTATTAACGCTCTGCTATTATAGGCTCGCGTTTAGGCTCACAATATAACTATTAAGCTACTTAGTGCCTAGTGTAAAGAAGTAGATAATAATTATAGGACTATTTAATAGCATGTCCTAAGCTTTATAGATTTATAGTATAAATAGGCCAAAGTCCCTATTAATAAAAAAGTACTTATTAAGTAATATATATATACCTAGTATAAGTTTATTAGAGGCGATAACAAACCTAATATAGTAAAGTTATAGGGTTATAGCATCTTACGGGAGAATGCGAGTAAGATACTTAAGCGTAGTTAGATATAATAGTTATTAAGTAACCAGAGAAGCAGCATTAGTAGTATTAACTTTAACGTTACTAATAATATTAGTATCTATAAATCGGATAGACGCCGTCTTATATAAATAATAAGTAGGTATTTTTAAAAGTTCGGCTATTACGGAATCGCTATCCTCTATATAAGTGTTTAGATTATCTATTAGGCTATCCGCTATTAGATAGAAGCCGGCTATATTAAGAGGTTTAGGCAATAAAGAGGTAGTAGCTATACTTAAAGCGGTAGCACTTAGTATATCTACCTTGCCTAGAGTAGTTACAGCGTCTATCACCTAAATTAAAGTAGGTCTACTTATATAATTATTAATATTATGCCCTATAACTCTATAGTTCTTATATACCTAATTATAAAAGATAGTTTAATAGTCTAGGGAGCTATAGTTTAGGTAAGTCCGCTTTTTTTTACCTAATAGCTAGGGACAGTCTTACTTTTTATGGCCTATAGCACTATATTAGTTATACGTTATACTAAAATAGTTACTCTTAAAATAACTGGCTTTTCTATAATTATTGCATATAGAGTTAGAGTAGTTAGCTTTAAGATAACTAGCCTTACTACAGCTGTAATAAAGTTAAGAAGCTTTCTTAAAAGGATAATTAGCGCGTATATAGCCGGTAAATAGATAGAGATAGCATTTTAAAGCGTTGTTAGCTAAAAGGTATAGACTACTAAGCTTTAAAAGAAGAGGCTTATTAAGTATAGGGCCCTTACTATTACCTTGCGAGATACTAAAGCCTATAATCGCTATAGTTAAAGTAATCTTAAAAACTATAATACCTTTAGTAAACTTTTTATGGTTATAGACGTAGTTAACGTTACGAGTTATAAAATAATTAGTAGGTAGGTCTATTTTAGTAGTATAGTGGTGTAATATGGCCCCTAGATTTAACATCTAGATTAGGCATAGCTTTAAGAGAGCCTAGGCCTTCTATAAGTTATATAGATTGGTCTAGTGCCTTTAGAGTCTTTAATAACTTGGACAGGCACGACGGACACACAATATACTCTTTTCTTCTCTTCTTACTAACTGCTTTCCTACTAATTTCTACTAACTAATTACGACTGACCGACAGACCTGATAGCACTGTAACTTCCTATCTAAGAGGGACCGCGTATACTACTATATATAGCATTCTACGTAGGGACGACAGCAAGCTCTTTAGATTAGAAGTCCAGCGCTATATATACAGGAGACGTATAGGAACGTGCTATAGCTATAGAAGGACCGAAAACTATTAAGTTACTATTACCGGAAGCCGTTAAGTTACTAATAGGTGCGGAAATTGAGCACGGAACTACTAGTAATGTACGCGTAGGCACCACTATTATTAAGATAAGTTAATAATACTTCTAGAGATTATTATCTAAGACCTATAGTAGACGGAATAGACGACTAGGAGTAGGAATGCGAGTATAGGGTACGGCAGGACGGAGGATAAAAGAGAGGGTTATAAGGCATTAGGACCAGCAAAAAGAAGTCTTTAATTTTTTATTTACTATATTTATAACGGTCTATATAATTCTTCTAGCATTTATATAAGCCTCCCTTAAATTTATAAAAGTAATGGCGACGGGACCGATAAAGGGAATACTAGGGATACTAGGCCTATTTTATAATAACGGCAAAGAAGAAAGCAGGTAGCCTATTAACCTATAAAGTTTTCCTAACCTAGAGGATGTGGTACTAGACCTGACTTCTATAACGTTTAGAACCAATAACCTTTAGCAAAAAGAGGATAAGAACTAAGAGGTTAACTTACCTACTCTAGGAGAAACTGCTAGTCTATTGCCTTGTAATAAACCACTAATAGAACAAGATAAGGTATATATTATAGCCCAACCTATACTAGCTCTAGGGACTTTAGGGACTCCTTACTTTACGGGACAAAATATATTATAATTTATTAAATAATACAAGCGACTGCATATTTAACACTGTGTTATAAATAATAAAAAGTATTAAGGACTTTTAGAATATTGTAATTATTAGATAGGGACCTGGATCTAAAATCTACCTAAGTTTATTATTAGTAGATAGACGGAACTTATAGGAAAGCTTTAGATAGACTACCAAAAAAGTAACTACTTTCAATAAGTTAAGACGGTAGAATTCTTAAAAGCGTATATACTATAGTATAGGAATAATCCACCTAGTAGTATACGCGAGTACTATAAACAATTTATACTAATTTCCTAGAAGGTTATTAAAGCTAGTAATTTAGAAAACCGTAAATAAGGATACTGGTTTATAAAAGGACTCCTATTTAAATATTGAAAATATACTATAACTAAGATAGGAGCTGACCTAGATAGACGAGAGTCTTTTAACTTTTACTTACTAAAGAGGGCTATAGAAGATAGGCTTAATTTATATAAGGGCGTAGACCGCTTATTAATAATAAACCCTAAGGAGTAAGGTCTCCGTTAGCTGGTTAGATAATTCCGTAAGTAGTAGCCGGCTATATTAAACCAGAGAGATGCTACTCTTCAGCCGCCTATAGTCTCTTAGCTAAATAAGTTAGTAAGTGCCCGTTAAATAACCTAAGAGACGAACCCTAAGCTAGAGAACCTTACTAGTTAACTCCGGAAGCTTAACCTTAGGATAGTTAAATTAGTAAGTGTTATATCTTTAATACTGTTCCTTAATAGGATTCGCTAAGACCTAATATAGTATATACAGCTCCTAAATAAGGCGTTAGTGCGTTAAAAATAAGTAGGTCCGTAACTAGTAACGAATAATAACGGACTACTGCCGTCCTATAAGGGGGTACTATAAGAGCAATATAAGCTAGGCCTAGGAAGGTATAGAGGACTAGAAAACTTTAGTGCATACTAGGTATAAGCTAAGACGTATTATAGATGTAGAGGCCCTTATTGTTTTATTAACTAATGCCTAGAGCTCTAAGAACTAGTTAGCTAGGGGTTTCTATATATAAATAAGAATAACCGAATCTATACTAGAACACGTTAGCGCCTAAGAAATCTACTTCTATATTTACCGAGTAACTACCAAATTTAGTTTCTTAAAGACTAGCTAAGGTAGAATACGAATATTAATCCTAATGCGATAATGATAGGCATTTAACTAAATATATCCTTAGTAGAGCTTATAGAAAGCAGTAGCGCTAAAAGTAAAGAAGAGCTTAGCAAGTCCTAGGAAGATATATATTAAGTGGAGTCGGTATATATTAATCTAGTAGGAGTAATAACCTAGTTATAGCCTACGACACATTTATACGATCTTAGGAAGCTAAGAGGAGATATAAGGGTAATAAAACTACCTCTAAAACTAACTAGTTTGTAATTAGCAATAGTTTAAAATATATAACTAGAAGGACATGTCTAAATTACACTATAACTATAGCAGCAGGCTCCCTAATTACTAGTAAATAATAAAGAGACTAATAAAATAGACTATACTAAATAGCTAAAAAGAGAAGTAGAGTAAGGAACGGAAGCGACTGTGACCGCTAAAGCACCGCGACTAAAGCCGGTTAGGATAATAGATATACTAAAAGGGAACATCCTAAGCCCAACTATAATAGCGGATAAGATCTTATTAAAAACTATTAAAGTTACTATTAGTAACTGCCTTATATATATACCTAAAGTTATAAGGTTATTTTTTAAGCCTCTTCCGCTACCTCTTATAGAGCCTTACTAATAAAAATAAGAGGGCGTTAAGGCATCTATATTATCGGCGTACCTAACGTTTTATACTAATTAAGCTGGCCTAATAACTACGGAGGTAGACTAGATTAAATAGGAAGCAGGATTTACCCGGTTTTAATAATAATGTTTAAAGGTAGAAGTATAGATAGAAGATAAAAGGGTTAAGTGCTTAATTAACTCTAGAGCGGAGCTTAACCTTATTAAGGAAAGTATAGCTCTATAATACAGCTTACCAATATTAAGTCTACCCCTATAGTTATAGGGTATACGTCTAACGTCTATAAATAGGACTCAGTCTAAGTTTATTAGATTGGTATATATAGCCCCTATAGTTATAGGGGACATCTATCACATATCTAGGGGGGTCATTTGGCGCGGTTACAACCCGGGTTAATACGAGGTTAGGGCCACCCCTGCTAATAACGCCCCTAAGTATTTTCGCACGCGATTTTAGGCGAAAAGGTACATAATTTAAGTTTAATTAATACTTCTGGGCAGTCGCGTAATGTTGCTCTAAATTTAAAATACTTACACTATAGTGACCAAGACGCCTTAATATAGGACTATACTCTAGTAACCGAGACGTCTTAATATAGGACTGTACTATACTTACTGTAGTCCTATATTAAGGCGTCTTGGTTACCATAGTCCTATATTAAGGCGTCTTAGTTACTGCAGTGCAGTTATATATTAAGGCGTCTTAGTTACTAGTATAGTTATATATTGAGGCGTCTTGGTTACTATAGTAAAATAACTATTTAGATATTCTTATAAAGCTAATCTAAAGAATACTGACCCCGTAGCTGTTCTAGCTAATTAATAGCCTACCTCTTGTCTCTTACCGTACCGTTTTCTACGCATTATCTTATATCCTTAATTATCCTACGGCGACAGCTGTAGAATATAGCCTCGCCGTTAACCCGCTAGCGCGCCCCCTAGCAGCGATTAAGAGCTTTAATTAATGGCCTACCCGCTAGCCCTAAAGTCTACTTAGCCTAGAGCTAGAACACCAAATTACCGCCCTAAAGTATCTTATATTTCCTTAGTGGCGCCTATAGGTTAAGGATAAACGGGAGAGGTTAAGTGTTAGCTTACGGTAGCTGCGGTGGGGGTATAGTAAAAGCCTGCGGCAGCTGCTGCGGAGGTATAGTAGAAGCTTACGGCAGCTGCTGCGGGGGTATGGTAGACGTTATAGTAGACAGCTAAGCAGGCTTTACGGTAGTAGATAGTTAAGGACCCCTTAGTATCTCCCTAGGGGTTAGATATACGGAAGAGGGTTTATTTAAAGACGGAATCTGGCTGTTAATGCGTTTAGGAACGGATATAGGTATAGGTATAGGTAAAGGTAAGGATACAGGGCCGTCTAAAGACGGACGTATAGACTCCGTAGGCCCTATTTAGATACTTATCTTCCCTTACTAGATCTATATAGGTACAAATAATGTTAATAACCTTTCCATTTCGCTAAGGCGTTCTAAGATTATTTGCACGCGTAATTAAACCCCCTTTATCTCTAAGATCGCGGCCTTATATCTTAGCTTAGCTACGGCCTTATAGGTAGGCTAGTATTTCCGTATTATTATCTCGTCTAGCGTAACTACGCTGGCTAGTAAGCTTTCTACCTATGCGGCGAACCTTTGGTACTCCTTATAGCTAAAGAGGGGGTCTTTCTATAGGGGGTGGAGCGGGAACTGCTTACGTAGGATTACTAAGTTCTGTAATAGGATTACCCTAAGCGCGCGGAGGAGGCGTAGAAATCCTAAGCCCGTAAGGTTAAGCCGTATAACCTTATTATTAGCCCTCTCTAGGTGGTAGGTCTCTATACGTTTTAGCCAGATATTAGTCTTAGGCTATATCTTTAAGTAGAGAGCCTTCTCCGGCACCTCTCGCGCGTAGGGAAGAAAGTAGCCCTTTCCTTTCTTTGGGAAGCCGGCGATTAACCGTATAAACGTACGGGGTAGATAGCTAAGGTAGGCTCCCGTTATCGCGTCTATATTCTAGCGTCCGGCCCATCTAATTTAGGTCTCCTTAACGCTGCTAAGCTTGGTATGCCGGACGCTCTACTTACGGGCGCTATAGGTCTTCTCCTTTAAGTAAATTCCTACCCCTTAGAACATCTTCTTATTTTATTTAAACTGCGTATAATAGCTTAACGGCCGTTGCGGTACTTTAATGCTACTAGGGAAGATATATAGGCCGTAGTAGTCCTTTAGCTGCCGAAAGGATGGGAAGCTCTTAGCGCCGTCCTTACCCTAGCGGTTAAAGAAGTAAAAGGCTATTATAGAGAGAGGGCAGAGGATAGGGTCAGTATTGCGCATATAGCCTATATACTTAACCTTACCGTGTTAATTCTGCTTCCCCTATATTATTAATATAATTATATACGGCGCCAGCTTATTTAGTTTAGGCCCTTCGTTTTTTAGTTTAATAAGGATAAGGTTAGCGAGCTGAACGTCCTATCTACTTTTACCCTAGGTAATAGTAGTATGGCCTAAGGAACGGGTTAGAAAACGGTAGCTATATAAACCGAATATAAACCTAATAAATGCTTAGCTGTAGTTTAAAGGTAAAACTTAACTAAACCTAGTATCTTAGAGCCCGTTTCCTAGCACTAAGTGATCGCCTTTTTAAGCCCTTTAACGTTATAGCCGCTAGTAATTATAAATAGGCCTTAATTAATAAAGTTAATATATTAAATCTGGTTTTTATTGCGGTGGATACTGTCTAGTACCGCCAAGAGCTTCGCCCTCTATAGCGGCTGCGAGGCCTTACCTTCTAATTACTACGTATAAAGCTTAGTAATAGCGGAGACGTAGCTATTTATAACTGAGTATTGGACTATTTCGTTAAATAGAGCGTCTAAGGCCTCTTCGTCCTATATCTCTCCTTCCTCCTTTACAGCTTCCTCCCCTATAGCTGCGGCTGCCGCTACGGCTGCCTTTCCCTTAGCCGTCTTCTGCCTCTTCTTCGCCCGCTTACTATCTTTCTATATCTCTTTCTATTTTAACTTGCGTTTTTAATAGCTAGCAGCCCGCGATTCTTAGTTAACAACTTACTGCTCTAAAAATAGGTAAAGCTTATCTTCTATTACCTAGGCGCTGTCCGTATTACCTTCTAGTCTTATATACCAGTCTTCCCACTCTTTCTACTTTGGCTTGTACGCCCTTGTAGTATTCTTTAAGCGCTAGGCCTTATAAATATTATATAGCCGCGCCGTCTGGGCCTTAAATTCGTTCTAGAGGCTATAGGAGGAGGCTAGGGGGGCTTTGTTCGACCGTAAAGTAGACCATAGGGTAAGAAGATTTCTAAAAGACTCTATATCCGTAAGAGGTAAGGGGGAGACGCGTAAGCGTGGCGTGGGTAAATAAAGTCACCGAACGCGTAAAACGCGTAAATATCAAAAGAGAAGAAGAAGAGGGCTCTATATTATACAATTAGAATTACAGTAGGCCTTTCTATATAAAATCAGAAGCCCTATGGGAGCCATCGCGAGCACGAGGACAGGAGAGGGTTGGAAAATGGATTGTCGAGGCAACGGTGAGGTCGAAGGCGCGCTGAGGCCCTCTATACTAACCCAGTACTAACCTAGGCCTCAAAAACGCGTCTGAAAAGTAGGGGCCACCACCAAAGGGGGGGGGTGATATTTGGACGATATGTCGCGGACCTTGGGGGGTCGTGCGTAACCCGAGGTTATGCCAAGCCTAACCCGGACCTCCGATACCTTAATATCTACGACTTTTATTGCTATAGGAGAAATGTTATATAAGGTAATACTTAGTAAGCTATAGTTAGTAAGGGCTAGACTAGTAACACAGCAAACCATAATAGGCTAGGTATCTTATATTATTTAATTAAAAGATAGCAGAGTTAAAATAAGGTTCTTAATATTCTATAAGGACGCAATGTTTTTTAGATTAGATAAAGGAATTAGTATAGGTAGTAGTTTAGGAAACGTGTAACTAGTGTAACCGCTAAGATTATATCTAGGGTTACTTATAACCCAGTATATTAGGATAAGGAGGACGCTAAGGACGGAGAGGAGGGAAATAAGGTGCGACTTTAATAAGGATATTTACTATTTTAAATATCTGCTAAATAGGGCAATTAATAGGAAGAAGAGTATAACGCTAGATAGAGAGAGCTTAACAGCAAAACGTTAAAGGAAGTCCTAAAGAAGTACTTAGGAGGAAGGTAGAAGCTAGTATTTAAAGCAAAGGCTAGATCCATTATATATTAAATATTAAAGATAACGGATTTATTTATAATATAAATAGAAGGCTATAGAAGCAAAGCCCAACAGAACGCTATAAGTATAGTAACTATGTATAAATAAAAGGCAGAGAAAGTCCGCCTGGTTAATTCATTAGCACCAGATAGAATGGTTATAGGAGAAATAATAGAGTAGCGAGAAGTGGCCTTATATTAGCAAAAGGCGTCTATTTAAGGGTTGCCCCTTAGTCTATATAATTATTTCCTTAAGCTACGGTATACTAAACTGGCCTACGGTATATAGTTAAAGCTAGAATAATTAGAGCGCGTAATTATAGGGGACCTCCAGCTAAGAGAACGAGAAATATTTAAGGCTATGTTGTTTAACTAAAAAGAGGCTCTAGTATAGGAGTTCTCTAAGATGGGTCGTGTTAGCAAAGATATAACTCCACTATTAAAGATTAAGACTGTACCATATAAAGTATAGTAAGTGCTAAACTTCCCTATACTAAGAGCCCTGCAAGGGGAAGTAATAAATATATTATAAGAACGACTAGCTTAAGGGACTCTAGAATATTGCGAAAGCCTATATAGGAATTTATGGTTTTTATAAGTAAAAAGGAACACAAGAAGTACCGGCTAATTAACGCGGCAATAAATATTAACCGAGTGACTATTAGGGACGCAAATCTACCGCTATATACTAATGAGTTTTCTAAAGAGTTTATAGGGTATAAGGTTATATCTCTAGTTAACTTCTTCTCTAGATATAACTAATTGGAGCTAGATATAGAAAGTAGGAACCTAACGGCCTTTATAACACCTTTAGGACTTCTATAATAAACGATAGTACCTATAAAAGGAATGAATTTGGTAGCTTAGTTTATAAGGACAATTACTAAGATTCTAGAGCGATATATCCCACACTATACCTTACCGATTCTAGATAATATTATAGTAAAAGGACCACAGATAATGTATAATAGAGAAGAGAGCCTTTTAGGCATACGTAGATATATTCTAGAACACATTATATGGCTAGATGGAGTACTTGCAGATTTAGAATAAGCTAGGTATACGATCTTAGGCGTAAAGTCTCATTTCTGCAAGGATGAGATTATAGTAGTTGGTTACCGCTATAATAGAAAGGGGCGATATCCGGAAGAGTTAAAAGTCATAAAGATTGTTTGCTAGAGAGACTGTAAAGACATTATATTTACCCAAGTATTCCTAGGAGTTGTTATATATTACCAAATATAGGTAAAAGACTTCGCAATAAAGGCAGAGCTAATCTTCTAACTACTATAAGTAAACGTTCCGTTTATATAGGGTATAGAGTAAATAGCCGCTATAAAGACTCTAAAGTATACAATTACTACTACACCCGCTTTGGTTTAACTAGATTATAGTAAGGGGGCTGGGCTAATTATTCTTGCCGTTAATAGATACAAGAATGGGTGGGGATGCAGTTTTATATAACTGGACGTGCAAGGCCATCGCCACCTATATTAATATAAGAGCGGCATCTGGTCTTAAGCGGAGCAGAAGTACGATTTAGGAAAGCTTAAATGTTGGGTATTACTACATACATTAAAGAAGTATTAAGTATACCTATACGGCGTCCGCTTTACAGTTAAGACAAATATAAATACCTTAGTCGCATAACTAAATCGTACTGCTACCGATTTACTAGGAGTTTTAATAATACAATAGCTAGCATAGATCTAGTTATGGGACTTTAATATTAGGTATATGCTAAGGAAGAAGAATAGGCTCGCTAATAGACTATTATAACAGCTACTAGATGGCGAACGACCTAATAAGCCGACTAAGGATATTAAAGAGTTTATTAACTGCGAGCTAAGTGCTTTAGAATACACGGCTAGCCTAGTTAAAATAAAGGTAGATCTGCTACTAGAAGACTTATATTTAGGGGAGTCTTAGAAGATTATAAAATAGCTAGTAATATTATAACGTCTAAAAGAAATAAATACTAAAGAATTTAAAAAGTTTAAATAACATATACTAAAATTCCTAGTGCGTAATTAACAGCTCTTCTACTAATAGTTAAAAAAATATGCTAATGCAAAGGGTAATTAATAACGAAAATACTTAGCAAGAGATTATTAAGAACCTTTATAATTAGAGTGGATATTATAGATAAGAAGGAATATATTAAAGAGTCTTAAATTAATATTAGTGGCTAGGACTATAGGATTAGATATTATAGCATGTTAAGTCGTGCCTATAATGCTAGGGACAATAGCTAGGACAAAAAGAAGAAGCAATGCACCCTATATAGGAGTTTATTTTATAGCACTAAGTAACCGTAGATATTACATTTATACTAATAACTTATCTTAATTTCTAATATTTGGCTACTACTTAAGAATACGTATCTAGATAGGTGGAAGCTCAAGCCCTTTGGAAAAAGGATATAAAAAGCGTGGCGAAGTTTCTCTATAAAGACGTTATCTGTAGATGGGGAGTATTTAGACAGCTTTCTGTAGACAGTGGCGGAGAAAATGCTGATGTAACCGCTGCGCTCGCGGAGCTCTACAACATTAAAAGGGTTGTGGCTTTCGTATATTACCTATAGGGATAAGGCTTAATAGAGCGAGGATATAAGCCTATAGTAGACGCTTTGGCAAAGATAGATGGCTTATAGCTAGATAATCTCTATACTGTTTTATAGGCAGATAGAACGACCATTAAGTAACCTACGGGAATAACGCTAGCGAAAGTTATATGCGGATATAAGCATGTCCTTTCTATTAAACTCTATATACCTACTTAGTAAACACTGCCCTAGCAAACAGTCTGGACTACTATAGAGCTGCTAGTACTTTATATAAAGTAGTTTAACTAAAGAGATATAGATATATAAGAGGCTGTCATATATATAAGATAACTAAGGGAGGCAAATAAAGAATATTTTAACGATATTTGCCGTATTTGCTAGAATGTATTTAAGGTTAGGGATATAGTTATGCTTTATAATATATAGCTTAAGTAAGACTATTTTAGCAGTTGTAAGTTAGATCTAAAATGGCTAGGCCTGTTCCGTATATATAACAGTTACCCTTATAAAGGATGGTACTTAATTAAGGATCTTAATAGCACGCCGTTCCGTAATTAAACTCTAGGGAATAGATTAAAGAAGTTCTATTAATAATAGATATTTAAGGTCTGCTAGGAAGACTAGCTTAACTAATTAGGCGGAACTATACTATAAGAAATAACAGCAGAGCTAGAACCTAAGGAGGATGCTATATAAAATCCACTAGTATCACAATGCCGTGTAGTTTAAGAAGTGCGCGTTTTAGAAAGATTGTTTAATAAAACTAAGTACGAAATATTTAACTAGGGGATAGTTAAGTTCTAAGGTGGGGGAGGAGATGTAAATGCTAGCCGTGCAATCCGTTTATTTATTTACTGTATTTCCTAAAGCTCTTTCTATTACGCTTTCTTATTTGCTTTTTTAGTTATAGGAATCTAATATATGGTGGTAGTAAGGTAAGGATAGAAGAATATTTGCGTATAACTATCTAGTATTGTTTACTATAAAGATATTAGTTCCGCTTACCGCCTTTACTAAGCTAATAGCGATTTTCTATCCTAGGGATGGAAAATTATAATTAGTTTATTTAACGATTAGAGCCGGTAGAACTCTATACCACTACCTAGATTTAGTAGACCATTTAAATTAGGAAACCCTATTTAGAACTTTACCTTTTTACCCTTAATAAACCTTAAATATAGCTGTAATTAGTTAAAGTTATAAATTAAACAGAATTAATAATAGTATATTTATTATGTCTTTATCTAGTAGACCTTTAGTACTATATAAAGGAGTTAAGCGACAGATTAGTGACGTCCTTGCAGAAGTTAGAGGCTTTGCAGTTAATTAGCGTTGGGTAGTGCTCCTTTAAATCTATAATGAGATTCTGCTCTCTTAAGAAAACTACGTAGATACTGCTAGTGTAGTAGTTAATTTCGTTAACTAGAATAACGGGCTATAAGTATCTCTAGGAAGGGACACGTTCTTATTAATCTTTAAGAACATCTCTAACGTTAGCAAGATAGTAAAAGATTAAAGAAATTAGTGTAATAAAGTCAGAGAAACTATCCGAAAGTCCTAGGGATAAGGTGTTTTTAACGGTCCACTTAAACACATAGTCTCCTACCACTTTCTTTTTACCGCCTAAAAGCTTACCGTCTACCTACTTTATAAAGTAATAGTATAAGTTAATAAGGCCCTAATTAATAGGCTTAAATATCTAGGACGCGGCATTAAGAACACTACTTGACTACAGCTAACCGATTTTACGCTCGCGCCGAAGATACTAGGAAGGGCAGTATTAGACTAGGTAGTGAATAAGTATAGCTTAGGAAGACACTTACCTGGCTTCCTTGTTCTAAATAAGGACCTACTACTAAGAAGTAAGAGACTGACTACTATAGGACTAGAGGTCACTAATATTAGAATTAGATAAGCAGGAGAGAGCTTAGCTCTTATACTATAAATATACTTATAATACGCTTCTGACGTAATAAATCCCTTAGCCTTTTAGCTATTAATACCTATTTAAGGAGGCGTTAGTATTATACTAAGTCCGTCTTAATAAGGATTACCTATATTAGTTAACTCGCCTTTATTATCTATAAACGAGAGCATTCTCGCAGCTAGAACGCCTATTAGCTCGCCCTTACGGCTGCCAGTATCTTCGTTAAGAAGGAATCTAAAAAGAGGGCTAATAATTACTTACCCACAAGTAGGAGGGCTAGGAGTAAAATTAATATTTAATGGGAATGTTATTAAGCTAGGAGATAATAAGGAGTATATTAAGGAGGCCGTAGATACTATAGCGATACTCCGCGCAAAACGAGGGTATAACTGTAAGGATAACGTGCCTGCTTATCTTAAGGCGTCCCTAAACTAAACTACTAAAATCGAACTAACTAAGGTTATAAAGCTCTTGCGTAGTTAGTATAAGGCAGCTAGTTCTAATCTAGAAATATATAAGGTCTACTAGATATATACGCAAGCTATAGGAGGACGTATAGGTTTAGCAATAAAGGGTCTAAATTATGCCGTACTGTATTATAGACTCCGTTTAATATATTACGCTTATAACCACCTCGGCACTATAAAGACCAATCCTATTATATACTCTTAGTTTAGAAAGGCTTATAGACCTTTAGTTCCGTCTAATTCCTTAAAACCATATAAGTTTATTTATAACTTAGCGCCAAGGTTTTTATACGACAGAGAGGCTTTACTTAATTAGATAATATTACTAGAAGACTAAGAAGTGTAGTAGCGAGAAGAATCTATAATTTTAAACGTGTTTAGATAGTAGTGGGATTCTAGTATTTTAGCAATAATTGATAAGGAAATGCGTATATACCGCCATTATTAGCGTCTAATTAATAGGCGGCTAAATTATAGCTAGTTAAGAATAATAGTCTACGGCCTTTACCAACAGCTAATAAGATAAGACCCTTAGTATTATTATCTCTATTATGCTCTCAGACTTAATAGCTAGTAGCAACTTATTTCCTACCCTTATTATACGAAATTCGCAGTTAAGGGAGACTCTACAGCTTTCCGCTATATTAACGTTAATATTCCCTTGCTCCTTAAAAGTGGATATAGTACTAATATAATTTAAGGGAGCATTTCTCTAGATAATAAGACTAAGGACAGCTGTATAATTATTTTACCCGGTATACATTACTACCTAGAATTATAGTAGGAGGATTTTAAGGCACGAGGATTAACTAAGGGTGATAGATTCGTTTATAAGATCTCTAACTAAGACTGGACTACTAAAGACGTAGAAAAGTATATAACCGACTGGGTAGCTTAGCTATGTAAGAAAGGAGATATACGTATAACTATGCCTTACCTTCTTTATAGAGCGAAAGGACCTTTAACCAGAACCCAGCGAATAATACTACCGTAGTTCATTAGTATTTAGGATAATTATAATAACCTTAAGGTTACTAAAGGAGGTACTTAGGTAGAGTTAGTAGATACGCACTAAGACTTAAGAGCGCCGCCCCGTACGCTATCTAGATATACTAATCTCTATAGCGTAATTCTATATCGCTTCCCTATAGCAGTTAAGCTTATAGTAGCCAGCGCTCTATCTAACGCCCTTCTTAGTAAACGATAATAGGATTCTCTAGCGGTAATTTGAGATTATAACCTTCTTCTTAATAGTAATAGGAACGAAGTTGGGAAATAGATGCATTTCTACCGTTTTAGGGCCGTTAAGAATTATAAAGATACATTTAGGCTAATACGTACGACTAAGATAGAACGCTTTAATAGCCGCTCTTACTTCTACTGCATTAATAATGGAATTAATCCTTTAGCTATTACGGTAGATTTAAGTAGAGTGCCCCCAGTTATTATAGAAGGATAGAGTTATATAGAGTTGCCTAAAGAATTGTGGGACAGAACTAAGTAAATGGAAGGGCGCGAAAGAGCTATACTATCTAAGAGCCTCTAGTCTAAAGTCTCTTGTGCTGTTTAGCTAAGTAGATAAGAACGGTCTTATTTAACCAGAACGGAGTCTCCTTGTTTACTATTTTAGGTTCGTGGTAAGGGCAAGGAGCGTATGCGATTATCTGCCGCGCCTTTATTTCGAAGATAAGGAGTTTTAGAGTTTTGGAAGTCGTTAGGGGACAATGACTTAGGTAGGGGAGGTATATGGTAGTGTAATATGGCCCCTGGATTTAATATCTAGATTAGGTATAGCTTTAAGAAAGCTTAGGCCTTTTATAAGTTATATAGATCGGTCTGGTACCTTTAGAGTCTTTAATAACTTGGATAGGTACGACGGACATATAATACACTCTTTTCTTCTTTTTTTACTAACTGCTTTCCTACTAATTTCCACTGACTGATTACGACCGACCGACAGACCTGACAGCACTGTGACTTCCTATCTGAGAGGGACCGCGTACATCACTACAATAGTAGGCTGTATTAAGCGGTAGTCTATATAAACGTATTAGTAAATATAGATTCTCTATTATATAGCTAAGGCTAAAGATAAGGTAGCTAATTTACTATATTATAAGGCTCTATAGCTTAAATAGATCTATAAAGGCACTAGTTATAGAGGTAAATACTAGTAAGGTAGGAATAAGGGTAGGTAGTTAGTAGAGTTAGGTTAATTAGTAAAGGTAAGAAAATAAGGCGCGCCCTAATAAAATTATATAAGTAAGGCCTTAGTGGCAAAGTATATAGTTATATACTCTATAGGTTAAACGTATATAAGGGTAAATCTATAGTAATAAGACTAACCTATAAAGGAAGACGTGGTATAGTATAAGTTATAGGAACTATTTTACCTAGCCTATCTCTTAATATAGGCTAGGCGATAGTCTAGTATTATTAAGCTTTTATAGTTTATAATATAAGTATATAAATATATAGAAGGGTAAGAGAAAAGAGAAATAAGTAGTAAAGTAAAAGTACTTTACTATAGGTAGGCTAATTATATTATAGGTAAACAGAAACTTAAACACTATAATCTATTAAAAATATCACTAATAAGTACAGCCTGCTACTGCTAGAAAGTATAAGTCTTTTCCTTCCTTAATTAGTAAGAGAAAAGGTATTATTAACTAAATAATCTCTTACTGGAGTACTAGGTGGGGAGTAGGATATTATAAAACTATATATAGTTTTAGATAGATCTAAAATAAAGATATTAAATTTAAGAGACTTTAACGCAATAAATACTATAGTAGAATACTAACCTCTTATATAACACTAAATAGATAAATAATAAGATAAGTTAATATTGCTAAGCGGCTAGATGCTAGTATATATAATATATCTACTATCCTAAAATACCTTAAAATGCTATAAAATGCTATAAAATGCTATTAATTATATAAACTTATAATATAAGATATAAAACCTCCTATTACCTTTTATAGTAGATATACGTTTAAATAAGTACTAGATGTTTATATATAGATATAAATCCTATATACTAGATAATTATTATTCTAAATAGACTTATCTAGTAGGCCCTTAAGTATTATATAGTATAATAATAACACTAGTAATTACGAAGTAAGTATAATACGTTACCGTTTACTAAAAGTACTACCTATTATATATTAAGCACTTTATAGTAATAGAGTCCGTATATATAGATATAGGCTAGCCCTCTAACTTTATATAATAATAAGAAATATAGTAACGCCTATAATAAGTGTAATATATTACCGCCCACTAGAAATACTACCTATTATATAGTAAATACTTTATAGCAATAGAGCCCGTATATATAGACGTAGGCTAGCCCTTTAACTTTAGCGGCGCGTATATATACTAACTCTATATAATAATAAGAAATATAGTAATGCCTATAACCTCCTATATTCTACTATACTATAATAACTAGTTACCCCTTTATAGGCACTTAATAAATTACTTATATTAAAACTATAAAAGTCTAGCGGTATTAAACCGCTACCTAGCCCTAAATAGGCTAGGTAGGGTAGTCCTTATAAGTTATATAATTATGCCCTTATTTAACTATATAGTACTAAGTCTAGCTATATTTACCCTAACTAGTAATAGTAAACTATAGCTAATTTTACCTCTATGCGGGTATGTATAGGTAATTATAAGATTTACCTCTTTACCTTTTTTTAATTAACTTTACTTACCCTACCTTTTATCTCTCCTATAACTAACCTCTAACTATATTTAATACTAAAGTTATACTAGTATAGCGCTAGCTAGCTACTATATAAAGTCCTCCTACTTTAATAGTTACCTTCTACTTAATATATGCCGTAATATTATACATACCTAACTAAATAAGCGACTTAATAATAATATAACTATAGGTAAAGCTAAATGTATAGTATAAGGCAAGCCTAAAGCCAATTAAAGATATAGATATTGCCTAAGGCTTTAGAATAAGCATTGAAAACTATAATAGACTAAAAGAGAGGGTTAAAGATGTTATAATTAAAGTTAAGCCTAAGTACGTAATATATTGCGGTAATATTATAATAATAAAAAAAGGGCATATTAAGGAGTTTTATAAGTAACTCCCGTAATTTACTAATACTCTACTAGATTAGAAACTATAGGTAATCCTAAAAATTATAAAAAGTACTTATTTTAATCGCGTAAGAAGGGTATTAAGTACCTCTAAGAGTGGGTATACTCTATATAAATATACGTTACCCTTAAAGACTAAAGTATAAGATAAGATAACGCTACCTTAGCTGCTGTATATAATATAGCCTATAGATATTACTATAACCCCACTATATAGTATCCCTTTACCTTAGCTAGTAACCCTAATAGCGAGTAATATAATTAATATAAGAGATATTAAGATTAAAATCTAATCTACAGGCTTAATAGGTAGGTTAATAGTTAGGGTAGTTTAAGTCTTATATCTAATAAGCGGAAACCTATATATAGCTCTAGGTAAGCTATAAAAGGAACTGTAAGCCTATATAGAGCTTAATATTAACGGTCCGCCTAAAAAGAATATCTATCTATCTATCGCAGTTACGTAAGGGGATATTTAATTTTTATATAATTGGGAGGCGTAGGGCTATAAGGTCACTCTAGGGCTAGTTCTTAGCAGTTTTACTAGTTCCTAGCACTCAAATCTGCTAAGGATTTGCCCTAAAGCGGCCAGATGTCCTTAACCGCAAGCCTATAGCTGCAAGACTATCTAACTATAGTAGTTGCATTAAGGCTGGCTCTTAGTAGTTTTGCTAGTTCCTAGCACCTATTAAAGAATTACCTTAAAGCGCTATCTATATATAATGCATACTAAGTATAAGGGATGGCGGGTAGGGAAAGTAAATTAGCCACGTAGTAACTGCGTTTAATATTCGCGAATATTATAGGAGGTCTTAGTATTATATATTGCTAAGGTAGATGCTGCCAAGCAATATATAGACGCTAGTATCTATCTATCGCAGTCACGTAAGGGGATATTTAATTTTTGTATAATTGGGAGGCGTAGGGCTATAAGGTCGCTCTAGGGCTAGTTCTTAGCAGTTTTGCTAGTTCCTAGCACTTAAATCTGCTAAGGATTTGCCCTAAAGCGGCCAGATGTCCCTAAGCGAAGCTCCTGCGCCTAACAAAATATTACCGCATTCTGCCATATTCTGCCAAATTCTACCACCTTATTGCATTCTGCCAAATTCTGCCATATTATTATATTCTGCTAAGTTCTGCTATATTGTTGTATTCTACTATATTCTGCTAACCCTAAGTTATAAGCCAACTAATTAGGATTTTCTATGCCTAGTATAGAAAATCGCTATTAGCTCGCTTACTACTAGCGCCTTAGCGGCCCTCTTAACATCTTAACCTACTACGTAGTAATCCTTACGTTAAAAGCGGTACACTATACTAAAAGTAAGAGTTAAGGCAACGGAGGTTAGTGGTCTTAGTTCTAATATATAGGCGAAAGGCTTCTAATAACTACTAACCTAGCTGCTGAATTTGCTAATGTAAATACCCTAAATCTTTAGTAAACTGGGTAGCGCCCTAGCGGAAGGAGTAGTTTAAGTAATTACTTAGGTTAATCCTAGTAGCTACTAGACGGAAGGAAAGGATCTTATAAACCCCTAAAGAGGTAAAGGGTTTACCATTAAGACTAAATAAGGAAGAGTTAAGGGGTTAAGGGTCCCTATTAAACAGCTTTGTTATAGCAGTAACTGGGCATAATAGGCCGCCTACCGCCGCAATGGCGATATTAACGCCCTAGTATTGCTTATCGGTTTTACTCTATTTAAGGCGGAATGTTATCCTACTAGGCGTAAAGGTAATATTATGTTAAGTGGCCTTTTTTACTAGGAAGGTCGTTTGGTTCTTAAGCTCTGCCGTAGTATACGTAATTTTGCCTATCTGTAAAAATTTAGCAAATGCGAGGGTAAATGCGGCATTAGTGTTAATATCCGATAGTAATAGGCCGTGTGTCACTACCTGGGCTAAAATGTCCCTAGTAATAGGTTACTTATCCTTTTTTACTAAAGGAGAGATAGCGGCTGCTCCGGCGAGTAATTAGTATACTATAGAATTCTTAAATGCTGTAATTAAAATGCCGTAATTTACGTAGCGTAAGCGAATTATAGAAACGTAGGCTTATAAGGTTTTGGCCTTAAGCCTATCTATTTATAGCTAGGAGGTACCAAACGCGCAGTAGGTAATCTATTTGCCTAGTTTACGCGGCTTAGCCGGATAAGGGGAAACTCCTTTAAGTGCGCAGTATAACTCCTAGCTGTTAACTACTAAGGAATAGTTCCTATAGGTTGCTAGCGTAAGGCCGTTTTAGAGAAGGAGCGCGTAGAGGTTAGATAGCGCGTTAATATTATCTTTAAAGTTTATAGGCGGTTATAAGTAGTCCGTTAGGT